>Ga0302046_10000280_pt1 | contig 53807 bp, 45 predicted proteins | sample RVTome_11_FD_200261 | JGI IMG/M metagenome (GOLD analysis project Ga0302046, IMG submission 200261) | Soil microbial communities from uranium-contaminated site in the Upper Colorado River Basin, Wyoming, United States - RVT147D111 (version 2) ...
GGAACGGCGACGAAGTGTTCTCGAACACCGGAAACAACTGGACCGTGGGCGCCGTGATGCGCCTCCCGGTCTTCGAAGGTCGCGAGACCCGGGCGAAGGTCGCCCGGGCTCGCGCCGAGAGCGAGCGTGTCCAGGCCTACCGCCGCGCCCTCGACGAGGGAATCCGCCTCGAGGTCCGGGCCGCGTGGGCGCAGCGGGAGTCCGCCTCCGAGCGCCTGCGCACGGCGCGCTCGGCGGTCGGCCTCTCCGAGGAAGCGCTGCGCATCGTGCGCGAGCGCTACGGCGAGGGAATGGCCGTGATGGTGGAGCTGCTCGCGGCCGAGGCGGCGCACACGACTGCGCTCGGCGCGCGCGCCGCGGCGGCCCACGACCTCGCCCTGGCGGATGCGGCGCTCGATCTCGCGACCGGCCGCCCGGTCACGGGCACGCTGGAGTCCTCGCGATGACGAACCTCGCTCGATCCCCCTTCCCCCTCGTGGCGGCCGTCGCCGTCTGGCTACCCCTCCTGGCCGGGTGCGGCGACGGCTCCCACGAGGCGCGTACCGCGCGCGGTACGCCGCTTCACGTCCCGATCGCAGCGGCCGGCGCGGCGCCGGACGGGAACGAGCTCACCGTCGCGGCCGGTGTCGTGCCGCTTCGCACCGCGAGCCCGGGGACGGTCCTCATGGGACGCGTCGAGGAGATCCTGAAGCGCGAGGGGGATCGCGTTCGCGCGGGAGAGATCCTCGCCCGGATCGCGAGCGGCGACGTCGTCGCGCGGAAGGCGCAGGCCGAGGCCGCGGTCGCGGCGGCGCGCGCGATGGAAGAGAACGCGCGGCTCACGAAGGAGCGCATGGAGCGCCTCCATGCGCGACAGGCCGCGAGCACGAAGAACCTGGAGGACGCCGGCGCGGCGTACGAGGCCGCCCTCGCGCAATTGCACGCGGCCGAGGAAGGGATCCGCGCGGCCGAGGTCTACGTGGACTACGCCGCCGTCAAGGCGCCGTTCGACGGCGTCGTCACGCAGCGCAACGTGGAGCGGGGCGACATGGCGGCGCCGGGAATGCCCTTGTTCGTCGTCGAGGACCTCTCGCGCATGAAGGTCGAGGCGCAGATCGCCGAATCGCGCGCGATGCGGCTTACCCGTGGCGAGACGGTCGAGGTGATCGTCGACTCCCTCGCCGGTGGCAGGCGAGCAGGGACGATCGACGACATCCTCCCGGCGGGGGACCCGAAGAGCCGGACCTTCACGGTTCGGATCGTGCTCGACAATGCCGACCGCTCGCTCAAGCCCGGCATGTTCGCGCGTCTCCACCTCTCGGGCCCGCAAGACGTGGCCGGCGGCGGCGCAGCGGTCCCCGAGGAGGCGATCGTGCGCCGCGGACCTCTCACCGGCGTGTTCGTCGTGGACGACGGCAGCGTCGCCCGCCTGCGCTGGGTGACGCTCGGCCGGACGCTCGACGGGACGGTCGAGGTCCTGACCGGCCTCGGCGCCGGCGAGCGGATCGTGACAATCCCGCCCCCTGCGCTCGAGGACGGCCGCGCGGTCTCGCCGGAAGCGTCCCGATGAGCCTCCACGACGTCGGCGTCTCGGGACGCATCGCCCGCGCGTTCATCGACAGCAAGCTGACGCCGCTCCTGATCCTGGCCTCCTTGATCCTGGGGCTCCTCGCGGTCGTCGCGACGCCGCGGGAGGAAGAGCCGCAGATCGTCGTTCCGATGATCGACGTCTTCGCCGGCTGGCCCGGCGCGGAAGCCGCGGAGGTCGAGCGGCTCGTGACCGTGCCCCTGGAGCGCGCGGTGCGCGAGATCCCGGGGGTCGAGTACGTCTATTCCACGTCGCGCCCCTCGGGCGCGATGCTCGTGGTGCGCTTCTACGTGAACTGGGACCCCGACCGGGCCCTCATCGGGGTGCGCTCCAAGGTCGCGAACGTCGAGGCGGCGCTCCCGGCCGGGACGATCCCGGTCCAGATCGTCCTGCGCTCGATCGACGACGTTCCGATCCTCGCCCTGACGTTGTCCTCCGATCGCTACGACCCGATGGCCCTGCGGCGCATGGCCGCGGAGATCGAGGAAGAGGCTCGCAAGGTCCCGAACGTCGCCGCCACGACGCTCCTCGGGGGGCTGAGGCGCGAGATCCGCGTCGAGATCGACCCGCAGCGGCTCGCGGCTCGCGGCCTCGCGCCCGCGGCGGTCTACCAGGCCCTCCAGGGGGCCGCGGCGGCGATGCCGGCGGGAAGCGTCGGCGCGCGCGGGCGCGAGCTGCTGGTCGAAGCTGGGGACCTCCTGCGCTCGGCGGACGAGGTCGGCGCGGTCGTCGTGGCCGCGCCGGACGGGAACCCGGTCCGCCTGCGCGACGTCGCGACGATCATCGACGGGCCCGAGGAGCCCAGGCTGTACCTGATGCACGCCGCCCGCGGCGAGCCCGCGAAGCCGGCGGTGACGCTGGCGATCGCCAAGACGAAGGGCGCGAACGCGACGGTGGTCGCGGAGCGGGTCCTGGCGAGGCTCGAGGCCGTGCGGGGGCGCGTGCTGCCGGCCGACGTCGGGGTCTCGGTGACGCGGAACTACGGCGAGACGGCGAAGGAGAAATCGAACGAGCTGATCTTCCACCTGATCCTGGCGACGGTCTCGGTCGTGCTCCTTGTCGCTCTCGCGCTCGGGCGGCGCGAGGCGGTGGTCGTCCTCGTGGCGGTGCCGGTCACGCTCGCGCTGACGCTCCTCATCTATTGGCTGATGGGCTACACGCTGAACCGCGTGACCCTGTTCGCCCTGATCTTCTCGATCGGCATCCTGGTGGACGACGCGATCGTCGTCGTCGAGAACATCCACCGCCACGTCGTCCAGGGGAAGCACTCCCCGCTCGAGGCCGCGATCCTGGCCGTGGACGAGGTCGGCAACCCGACGATTCTCGCGACGTTCGCCGTGATCGCCGCGATCCTGCCGATGGCGTTCGTCTCGGGGCTCATGGGCCCGTACATGCGGCCGATCCCGGTCGGCGCGTCGTTCGCGATGCTGATCTCGCTGCTGGTGGCGTTCATCGTGTCGCCGTGGCTCGCGCTGCGGCTCCTGGGGAAGGACGCCGGGCACGGCGAGGCCGCCGCGGAGGGGCTGGGCGGGCGGCTCTACCGGTGGATCATGGCGCCGATGCTCCGGAGCGCCCGGCTGCGGTGGGGTGTGCTCGGGGGGATCGTCGGCCTCCTCGTCCTCTCGATCGCACTCGTTCCCTTGAAGCTCGTGACCGTCAAGATGCTGCCGTTCGACAACAAGAGCGAGCTGCAGGTGATCGTGGACGCCCCCGAGGGCACGACCCTCGAGGCGACTCTTGCCGCGGCGCGGGAGATGGCCGACCGCCTGGCGGAGGAGCCCGAGGTACGCGACATCCAGGTCTACGCGGGGACCTCGGCCCCGTTCAACTTCAACGGGCTCGTGCGCCACTACTTCCTGCGCAGCGGCCCGAACGTCGCCGACCTCCAGGTGAACCTGCTCCACAAGGAGGACCGCGACGACGCCAGCCACGCGATCGCGCTCCGCTTCCGACCGATCGTGCGACAGGTCGCCGAGCGGCACGGCGTGCGCGTCAAGGTCGCCGAGATCCCGCCGGGGCCGCCCGTGCTGTCGACGCTCGTCGCCGAGGTCTACGGCGACGACCCCGCGGTCAGGAAGTCGATCGCGGCGCAGGTCCTCCGGATCTTCGACGAGACCGACGGCGTGGTGGACACGGACTGGTACGTGGAGGACCCGCAGCCGAAGGCGCGGTTCGTCGTGGACCGCGAGAAGGCGGCGCTGACCGGCGTCGACGCGATGCAGGTCGCGATATCGCTCAGGCTCGCCGTGGACGGAATGTCCCCGGCGGTCGCGCACCCGGGGGACGAGCGCGAGACCGTCCCCGTGACGCTGCGCCTCGGGCGCGCGGACCGCTCGAGCGTCGAGGGGCTCGGCGCGCTCCGCCTCGCCTCGCGCGACGGCGCCACCGTCCCGCTGTCCGAAGTGACTCGCCTCGAGACCGGGACCGCCGAGCCGTTCCTGTACCGCAAGAACGGCCGCCCGGTCACCTACGTGATCGGCGACGTCGCGGGGAGCCAGGAGTCCCCGGCCTACGCGATCCTCGCGATGTCCGAGCGCATCCGCGGGATCACGACCCCGGCCGGCGAGGCGGTCGAGGAGCGGATGGTGGACGATCCGGCGGCATCGGTGCGCGAGTCGGTCGTGTGGGACGGCGAGTGGCGCATCACTTACGAGGTGTTCCGCGATCTCGGCGTCGCGTTCGGCGCGGTGCTCGTCCTGATCTACATCCTGGTGGTCGCGTGGTTCCGCTCGCTGCTCGTGCCCCTGCTGATCATGGCCCCGATCCCACTCACGCTCGTCGGCATCCTCCCCGGCCATGCCGTGACCGGGATGTTCTTCACCGCGACCTCGATGATCGGGATGATCGCGCTCGCGGGGATCATCGTGCGGAACTCGATCCTGCTCGTCGATTTCACCCAGCTCTCGATGGAGCGCGGAATGACGCTCGACCAAGCGCTGCTCGAGGCCGGAGCGGTGCGCTTCCGGCCGATCGCGCTCACGGCGGCCGCGGTCATCGCCGGCGGCGCGGTCATGGTCCTGGACCCGATCTTCCAGGGACTGGCGGTCGCGCTGATGACCGGCGTCTTCGCCTCTACGGCGCTGACCCTGGTCGTGATCCCGGTCCTCTATTACTCGGCCATGAGGAAGCGATCATGAAGGACGTCGAGAAGGTCGTGGCCGGAGGCGGGGCCGGGTGACGTCAGAGCGCGACCGGCACCGGGCGCACGTTCCAGATCTTCTCGCAGTACTCCCGAATCGAGCGATCGGACGAGAACCGTCCGCTGCGCGCGGTGTTGAGCACGGACATCCGATCCCATCGCGCGGGATCGGCGTAGGCCTGAGAGACGCGCTCCTGGCACTCGACGTACGCGCGGTAGTCGGCCAGCAGGAGGTATTCGTCCGACCCGAGCAGGGCGTCGAGCAGCGGCCGGAATCTCTCGCGGTCGCCGTGGGAGAAGTCCCCGCGACCGATCGCGTCCAGGGCCTCGCGCAGCTCGCGGTCCTTCTCGTAGTACGTGCGCGGGGCGTGGCCGCGCGCGTGGAGGTCGCGCACCTCGTCGACGGTCAGCCCGAACAGGAAGAAGTTCTCGGCGCCCACCGCCTCGCGGATCTCCAAGTTGGCCCCGTCGAGGGTCCCGATCGTGAGCGCGCCGTTCAGCGCGAACTTCATGTTGCCCGTGCCCGACGCCTCCTTGCCGGCCGTCGAGATCTGCTCCGACAGGTCGGCCGCCGGATAGACCCGCTGGCCGACGGTGACGTTGAAGTCGGGAACGAACGCGACCTTCAAGCGCCCGCCGACCGCGGGGTCGGAGTTGACGACCGCGGCGACGCCGTGGATCAGCTCGATGATCCGCTTCGCCAGGAAGTAGCCCGGCGCGGCCTTGCCGCCGAACAGCACGGTGCGCGGGACGAACGTGGCCGCGGGGTCGACGCGCATCCGGTGGTACAGCGTGATGACGTGCAGCAGGTTCAGGTGCTGGCGCTTGTACTCGTGGATGCGCTTGACCTGCACGTCGAACATCGACTCCGGATCCACGGCGACCCCGGTGCGCTCGCGCACCACGGTGGACAGCTCGCGCTTGTTCGCGCGCTGCACGTCGCGCCATGACTCGAGGAACCCGCGCTCGTCCGCCGCGCGCTCGAGCGCGGGCAACTCCTCCTCGGGGTGCGTGACCCAGCGCTCGCCGATGCGCGACCGGATCAGCTCGGCGAGCGGTGGATTGCTCAGCAGCAGCCAGCGCCGCAGCGTGACGCCGTTCGTCACGTTGAGGAACTTGTCCGGCTCGAGCTCGTGGAAATCGCGCAGCACGGTGCGGCGCAGCAGGTCGGTGTGCAGCGCGGCGACGCCGTTGACGGCGTGGCTGCCGACGACCGCCAGGTGGGCCATGCGAACGCGGCGCTCGCCGCCCTCGTCGATCAGCGACATCCGCGCCGCGCGCGCGCCGTCTCCGGGGAACGCCGCGCGCACACGATCCAGGAAGCGGTGGTTGATCTCGTAGACGATCTCCAGGTGGCGCGGCAGGACCGACGCGAACAGGGGCAGCGGCCACGCCTCGAGGGCCTCCGGGAGCAGCGTGTGGTTCGTGTAGGCCAGGGTCCGGCGCGTGATGTCCCACGCCGGTTCCCAACCCAGGACGTGCACGTCGACGAGCAGCCGCATCAGCTCGGCCACGGCGATCGCGGGATGGGTGTCGTTGAGCTGCACCGCGCTCGACTCGTGGAACGACTCGATCGGGTTGCGCCCCGCCAGGTGCAGGCGCAGCAAGTCCTGCAGCGAGCAGGAGACGAAGAAGTACTGCTGTTCGAGGCGCAGCCGCTTCCCGGCCGCGGACTCGTCGTTGGGGTACAGGACCTTGGTCAGGTTCTCCGAGCGGACCTTCTCGTCCACGGCGTCCCAGTAGTCCCCCTGGTTGAACGCCTGGAAGTCGAAGGACTCGCAGGCCTCGGCCTTCCAAAGCCGCAGCAGGTTGACCGTATGGACGCGGTAGCCGAGCACCGGAGTGTCGTACGCGACGCCCTGGATGATGCGGTCGGGAATCCAGCGAACGTGTCGGCGGCCGCTCGCGTCGACCGCGGATTCGGTGCGACCTCCGAGCCCGACGCCGTAGGAGATCTCCGGCCGCACGATCTCCCACGGATTGCCCCGCCGCAGCCACTTGTCGGTGATCTCGACCTGGCTGCCGTCGCGAATCTCCTGGTCGAAGATCCCGAACTCGTAACGGATCCCGTAGCCGACCGCGGGCACCTCGAGCGTCGCCAGCGACTCGAGAAAGCAGGCCGCGAGCCTTCCGAGACCGCCGTTGCCGAGCCCCGGCTCCTCCTCCTCGGCCAGCAGCTCGTCGAGGTCGAGGCCGAGGTCGTCGCACGCCTCCCGCGTGGCGCCGAGGATCCCGAGATTGACCAGATTGTTCCCGAGGTGCGGTCCCATCAGGAACTCGGCCGACAGGTAGGCCACGACGCGGACGTCGCTGCGCAGCAGGGTGTCGAGCGTCGCGCTCCAGTACCGCAGCATGCGGTCGCGCACCGCGCAGGCCAGCGCCGTGTACCACTCCCCGCGCGTCGCGACCTCGGGAATGCGGCCGACCACGAACTGCAGGTTGTCGACGATCGAGCGCGCGATCGCCGCGTGATCGGATGCGGTGCGGTAATCGTCCTGGGGCGCGGGGGGTCGAGGGGAGCGTCGCTTGCCTGTCACGTGGAATCTCCTGTGGTCCCGAGAAGGACACCCACCACCGTGCAGGCCGCGACCCACAGCGTGAGGTACCGCTCGAAGAAGCGCTTGGCGGACCCGCCGCTCATGGACGCTCTCCGATCCGCGGGTCGGGCGCTCGGCACGGCCCGTTCGCTTCCGACTCCACGGCTCGGCTCCGCTCACTTCGCAGAATAGCGGAGCGTAGCCGGTCCGTGCGGACGGCGCAAGCGGCGGCACCGCCGGGTGGTGTCCTAATGGGACATTACGCGTCGGCGCGGCGGTGAGCGAAATCGGCGTTCCCGTCTTATAGTGGTCGGCCGTTCCTGCGCACGGAGCACTCGAAATGCCGAAACGTCCTGTACTTGCTCGATGCGGAGCGTGGGTCGTTCTGGCGGCCCTCCCGACCTGTCTGGCCTGCCGCGCCGGCGGCGCCTCCGGTGCCGGCGGCATCCCTCCGATGGCGGTGGAGACGGTCACCCTGCAGCCCACCCCCATCGAGCGTGCCACCGAGTACATCGCGACGCTGAAGTCCAGACGCTCGACGACCCTCCAGCCGATGGTCGAGGGCATCGTCACCCGGATCGCCGTGCGCTCGGGCGACCGCGTCCGAGCGGGCGACCCGGTCCTGGAGATCGACGCCAGCCGGCAGCGCGCGTCGGTAGCCAGCCTCGAGTCCCTGCGTGTCGCGCGGGAAGCGGATCTGGCGTACGCGCGCCGCGAGGCCGAACGGCAGCGCGCCCTGTTCGAGGCCGGCGCCGCGAGCGCCCAGGACGCGGAGCAGGCCGAGACCGCCCTCGAGACCGCGGAGGCCCAGCTGCGGGCGGTGGAGGAGCAGGTTCGGGAGCAGACGGTCGAGCTCGCTTACTACCTCGTCACGGCTCCGACCGCCGGGGTGATCGGCGACGTTCCGGTGCGGGTCGGGGACCGGGTGGCGGAGTCGTCCGCCCTGACCACGATCGACACGGGCGGTGGCCTCGAGCTGTACATCCACGTGCCGGTCCGGAACGCCGGGGAGCTGGCGCAGGGACTTCCGGTGAAGATCGTGGACGACGCCGGCGAGGTTCAGGCCGAGACGGCCATCGACTTCGTTTCGCCCCAGGTGGACGAGAGCACCCAGACGGTCCTGGCCAAGGCCCCGCTGCCCGATGCCGACAGGTTCCGTACCGAGCAGCAGGTTCGCGCCCGAATCGTGTGGAGCGAGGAGCCCGGGCTGCGGGTCCCCGTGATCGCGGTCGCGCGGGTCGGCGGCCAGTTCTTCGCGTTCGTCGCCGAGGATGGAGAGGGCGGGCCGGTCGCTCGCCAGAGAGGGGTCCATCTCGGGCCGATCGTCGGAAACGACTACATCCTGCTCGACGGCCTCTCGCCCGGAGAACGGCTGATCGTCTCCGGGATCCAGAAGGTCCGGGACGGCGCGGCCATCGATCCGCAGCCCCGGACGGCCCCGGAGCGCGGCTGAGGCCGGCGGGAAGGCGATGCTCACCGACGTTTTCATCCGGCGCCCGGTCCTCTCCACCGTGCTGGCGCTGCTGATCATCCTGGCCGGGGCGGTCTCGATCCCCCTGCTCCCGGTGGAGCGCTATCCCCAGATCACGCCCCCCTCGGTCACCGTCACCTGCTTCTACACGGGGGCCAACGCCCAGGCCGTCGAGAGCGCGGTCACGACGCCGCTCGAGCAGGTCATCAACGGCGTCGAGGGCATGACCTACCTGACGTCGTCGAGCACCAACAGCGGCGTGAGCAACATCACCGTCTACTTCGAGGTCGGCCGCGATCCCGACCTCGCCGCCGTGGACGTGCAGAACCGGGTCAACCAGACCCTCGGCCGGCTGCCGGTGGAGGTCCGCAACAACGGAATCTCGGTCACCAAGAACACGGCGGGGTTCCTGATGGGGATGGGGTTCTTTTCCCCGGACAACCGCTACGATTCGCTGTTCATCAGCAACTACCTCGATCGCTACGTGCGCGACTCGATCAAGCGCATCGAGGGCGTCGGCAACGTGATCATCTTCGGCGAGCGGAAGTTCGCCATGCGCCTGTGGCTCGACCCCGAAGCGCTCGCGGCGCGGCGGATCACCGCCGGGGACGTGGTCGAAGCCCTCCGGAGCCAGAACGTGCAGGTGGCCGCCGGGAGCCTCGGCGACGCCCCGGCCGCAGCGGATCAACTGTTCAACATCAGCGTGCGAGCCGTGGGACGGTTGTCGGACGTGCCCGACTTCGAGGACCTCGTGATCAAGACGGGATCCGAGGGCGCGCAGGTGAGGATCCGGGACGTGGGCCGCGTGGAGCTCGGGGCGGAGACCTACTCCTCGCGCCTGCGCTTCACCGGCGTCGAGGCATCGGGCATAGGAATCCAGCCGCTTCCCTCGGCGAACGCCCTGCAGCTCGACGCCGCCGTTCGCGCCGAGATGGAGCGCATCGCGCCGAGGTTCCCCCCGGGCCTCCATTACCGCATCGCCTTCGAGAACACGTCGGTCGTGCGGGAGTCGATCCGCGAGGCCCTGAAGACGCTGGGGGAGGCGATCCTCCTGGTGGTGCTCGTGATCTTCCTGTTCCTCCAGAACTGGCGCAGCACGATCATCCCGGCGATCACCATCCCCGTGTCGCTGGTCGGGACGTTCGCCTTCGTCAAGGCCTTCGACTTCTCCATCAACACCCTGACGCTGTTCGGCGTCGTGCTCGCCACCGGGATCGTGGTGGACGACGCCATCGTGGTCATCGAGAACATCGAGCGCCACATGCGGGAGTACGGCAAGAAGGCGTTCCGTGGCTCCATCGACGCCATGCGCGAGGTGTTCGGCGCGGTCGTCGTCATCGGCCTCGTCCTGGTGGCGGTCTTCGTGCCGGTGGCGTTCTTCCCGGGCACGACCGGCCGCCTGTACCAGCAGTTCTCCTTGACCATCGCCTTCGCGGTCGTCCTGTCGGTGATCAACGCGGTCACGCTCACGCCCGCCCTCGCCGCGCTTCTGCTCGACCGCGAATCCCACGCCCACGGGAGGTTCTTCAGCCGGGTGAACCGGATCATCGAGGGGGGAACGGCGGCCTACGTCACCGCGGTCCGCTGGACCCTGCGCCGGAAGGCCGTGATGGTCGTCCTGTTCCTCGCCGGCCTCGCCGGCACGGTTGCGGTGTGGCGCATGGTGCCGTCTGCGTTCCTGCCGGAGGAGGACGAGGGGTACTTCATCACGGTGATCCAGGCACCGGCCGGGGCGTCGCTCGAGTACACGGCGGAGATCGCGAAGAAGGCCGAACGGATCATCGGGGCTCAGCCGGAGGTCGCGGGGGTCTTTGCCGTGGCCGGATTCAGCTTCGGCGGCTCCGCTCCCAACAGCGGACTGATGTTCTCGCGGCTCAAGGACTTCGATGAGCGCTCCGGGGACGAGCACGCGCTTCAGGCGGTGCTCGCCCGCATCCGGGGCCCGTTGTTCGGCATCCCCGGGGCGGTGGTTGTCCCGTTCGCCCCCCCTCCCATCCAGGGATTCTCGGCCTTCGGCGGCTTCCAATTCGAGGTGCTGGACGTCTCGGGAGGAGACATCGCGGATCTGGAAACGGCGACCCAGACGCTGATCGGGGAGGCGACGGCGTCGGGCCGTTTGGCCGGGCTGTTCAGCGCGTTCCGCGCCACCGACCCGCAGCTCCTGGTGGAGATCGACCGCGCCCGGGCGCAGGCGCTCGGCGTTCCGATCCAGGAGATCACGGACGCGCTGCAGGTGTTCCTCGGATCGCAGTACGTGAACGACTTCGATCTCGACGACCGCGCCTATCGGGTCTACGTCCAGGCCGACCAGGCGTTCCGGTCCGATCCGTCGGACCTCGGCAGGATGTACGCCCGGTCCGAATCGGGAGACGTGATCCCGCTGGACGCCCTGGTGCGGACACGGGAAGTGACTTCTCCCCAGGTGATCGGTCACTTCAACCTGTTCCGCTCCGCCGAGATCTCCGGCTCCGGCGCTCCCGGCGTCAGCTCGGGGCAGACCATCGCCGAGATGGAGCGCGTGGCCCGGGAGGTGCTCCCGCAGGGCTACGAGTTCGCGTGGGCGGGACAATCCCTGGAGGAAGTGAAGGCCGGGCGCCAGGCCGGGTTCATCTTCGCGCTGAGCGTGCTGATCGTCTATCTCGTCCTCGCGGCGCAGTACGAGAGCTGGGTCCTGCCGTTCATCATCCTGCTGGGCGTGCCGCTCGCGGTGTTCGGCGCCCTCTCGGCGCAGTTCGTCCGGGGTCTGACCAACGACGTCTTCTGCCAGGTCGGGCTCGTGCTGCTGGTCGGACTCGCGGCCAAGAACTCGATCCTGATCGTCGAGTTCGCCGAGCAGCTTCGCGGTCGAGGGTTGTCGATCGTGGAGGCCGCCGTGGAGGCCGGCCGGATCCGGCTGCGCCCGATCCTGATGACGTCGATCGCTCTCGTGCTCGGCGTCACGCCGCTGGCTCTCGCCGCCGGAGCGGGCGCCGCGGCGCGGAACTCCGTCGGGACGGCGGTGATGGGCGGCATGATCGCCTCGACGTTCCTGTCGGTGATCTTCATCCCGGTGCTCTACGTGCTGCTGCGGTCTCTCGTTCCCGGACGCGTGCGCGGCAGCACGACTCCGGAGGAGGAGACTGCCCATGCGTGAGTCGCGACGCACATCGCTGTCCGTGCTGCTCGTGCTCGCGGCGTCGGCCGCGGGGACGTGGGCGCTGGACCTTCCCGTGGAGGCGGTCTCCTTCGACGAGGCCGTGCGGCGCGCCGTCGAGAACAACTACGACGTGGCCCGCGCCGCCACCGCGATCCTGGGCGCGGAGGCCCTCCTCGGGAAAGCCCGCGCGCTGATTCTCCCGACGGTCGGGGCGTACGCCCTCGAGGCGGTGATCGACGAGGAGCGTGGATTCGACGACATCGTGAGCCAGCCTCGCGACCAGTTCTCGGCGGGGGTGACCGTGTCCATTCCAGTCCTCGCGGCCTCGCAATGGGCCGCGAAGACCCAGGCCGCCGATCAGGTCGAGATCGCCAAGTTGCAGGAGGCGGACATCCGGCGCCAGGTCTCCGTGGCGACCGCGCAGACGTACCTGGCGGTGATCGCGGCGCGACGACAGGTCGAGATCGACGAGCGCGCCCGCGACAACGCGAAGGACCAGTACGACTACGCGCGAACGAGATTCGAGGGGGGCGCCGGGAGCCGCCTGGATGCCCTGCGCGCCGCCGACGTCCTCGCCACCGACGAGGTGCTCGTGGAGCGCTCGCGGCTCGTCCTCACGCTGACCCAGGAAGGGCTCGGCGTGCTCATGGCGGCCGACCGCCCCATCGATGCCGCGGCGGAGCCGGTGTTCGAGGTTCCCGCGGAGGATGTGGAAGAGGATCTGTCGCTGCGCACCGACCTGCGTCTGAGGACCGCGCAGTGGGAGGCCGCCGACCGCGTGCTCCGGGACTCGTGGAAGGACTGGGTTCCGGAAGTCGTGGCGTCGTTCGACCCGCTGTACGTGGATCCTACCGGATCGTTCCAGGAATCGAGCACCTGGCTGGCGGTGCTGGCCCTGCGTTTCCCCATCTATCTCGGCGGGGAGCGTCGGGCCGACCGTTACTACCGAGCGGCGGCCCTCGAGTCCGCGGCGATCGGCCTCGACGAGGCGGAGCTGCGGGCGCGCGCGGAAGTGCGCTCCGCGCGCGCCGCCATCGAGGCCTCGGAGCGCGGGCTCGTCCAGGCCCACCTCGCCGCGGACCACGCCGCAGAGGTCCTGACCATCACCGAAACCGCCTTCCGCGCCGGCGCCCGGACGAACATCGAGCTGGTGGACGCCCAGCGCCGCGCCCGCGATGCAGACACGGCCGTGGGACGGGCCGAGGACCTGCTTCGCCAGGCCAAGCTCGAGCTCCTCGCCGCGCTGGGTTTGTTCGGGGGAAGCCCCTGACCCATCAACTCGCGTGGGCCGCCACGGGCCGGTCCAGCGCCCGATCGACTTCACGAAGGAAGCTGAGCCACGGGTTCCGCGATCTCCGCCGGCATACGGGAGATGCTCCATCTTCAGATCGGTCAGCAGGTTCCAGTGTGCGGCAGCCTTCGAGCGATGGTGCCGCATCCAGTCGCACATGGGCTCACTCCTCGCCATCCTGCCGTAGGTGTCTTCGCGCGCGAGACGCGACCGCTCGAGGGTCTCCTCGAGACGACGTCGGATCGTCCGTTGGCCGCCGCTCCGCTGCACGCGCTCGTCGCGGCACGCGTCAGGCCTGCTTGGCTTCCAGCTCCGCCCAGCGTTCGTACAGCCGGGCGACCTCCCCGCACGCGGCCTCGAGCGCCCGATAGCGGGCCTGCAGCGCCGCCGGGTCGGCGGCGATGGCCGGGTCTTCCGCGGCCCGGCGGCACGCCTCGGCCGCGGTCTCGGCGTCGAGGATGGCCTGCTCCATGCCCTCCCACTCGCGTTGCTCGAGATATCCGAGGCGCTTCGACCGCGGGCGGGGCGTCTGCGCGGGCAGAGTGTCGGTCGGGACACGCGGCGACGGCACGCGCTTGACGCGGGCCGCTTCCCACTGCTCGTAGTCGGCATACGTCTCAGCACCGCCCTCGCCGTCGAGCGCCAGGATCACGGTGGACACGCGCTCGAGCATGAAACGGTCGTGGGTGACGAGCACGAGGCCGCCGTCGAACTCCGCGAGGCTGTCCTCGAGAACCTCGAGCGTCGGGATGTCGAGGTCGTTGGTCGGTTCGTCCAGGATCAGCAGGTCGGCGGGCTCGCACATCAGACGCGCGATCAGGATCCGGGCCTGCTCGCCGCCCGACAGGCGGCCGACGGGCATTTCGAGCTGCTCGGGGCGAAACAGAAAGCGCTTGGCCCACGAAGCGACGTGGACGCTCCGGCCCTGGAAGGTGACGGTGTGGCCCTCGGGCGCCAGCGCGCGGCGCAGCGACCGCCCGGGGTCGAGGCCTGCCCGATGCTGCTCGAAGCGCACCAGGCGGAGGCCCTCGGCGCGCTCGATCGTCCCGGCGTCCGGGTCGAGCATGCCCGCGAGCAGGTTCAAGAGCGTCGTCTTGCCGCTGCCGTTCGGACCCATCAAACCGACGCGCATGCCGGGCGTGACGGTGAGGTCGAGGCCGCGGATGAGCGGCTGGCCGCCGAGCGATTTCGATAGTCCGCGCACAACGATGAGCCGCCGGGTCCGGCGCTGCGAGGAGGTGAAGTCGATTCCGGCGGCGCCGGCTGTGGCTCGCGACCGGACGTCGTCGAGCTCCGCGATGAGCCGGCCTGCCTCCTTGACGCGTCCCTTCGCCTTGGTGGTGCGCGCCTTGGCACCCCGGCGCAGCCATTCGATTTCTCGCCGGACGATGTTGGCGAGCGATTCCTCGTAGGCGGCCTTGCCGCGCAAGAACTCGTCTCGCCAGGCGAGGAAGTCGCTGTACCGCCCGTCCGTCTGAAAGAGGCCGCCCGGATAGGCGCGGCTCAATTCCAGCATGCGCGTGGCCACGTGCTCCAGGAAGTACCGGTCGTGGCTGACCACGACGACGGCGCGCACCCGCTCGGCGAGGACGCTCTCGAGCCACAGGATGCCTTCCACGTCGAGGTGGTTGGTGGGCTCGTCCATCAGCAGCACGTCGGGCGACGCCGCCAGTGCGCGCGCGATCGCGAGGCGCTTCTTCCAGCCGCCGGACAGCGTATCGACCTGCGCGCGCCCGTCCGCGAAGCCGGCGCGGCCCAGCGCGACCGCGATGCGCCCCGGCAGGTCGCCCGCGTCCACCTCGGGCAGCGCCTCGGCGATGACGTGCTCGACGGTGATGCCGGGCGGAAGGACCGGATCCTGGGGGACGTAGCCGATGCGCACGCCACCCCGGACGGAGCGCGTGCCGTCGTCGGGCGGCTCCAACCCCGCCAGGATCCTGAGAAGGGTGGACTTGCCGGAACCATTGGGGCCCACGAGACCGGCCTGGTCGCCTTCGAAGAGCCCGAACGACAGCTCTTCGAAGAGCGACCGGGTCCCGTGAGCCTTGCTGACCGCCTCGCAGCTGAGGAGCAGCGACCGGGTCATCCGGGGCTATTTCTTCTGCTTCGGCTTCTGCTTCGGCTTCTTCTTTTCCTTCTTCATGTTCTTGCCCTTGGCCATGTGCTCACCTCCCTTCGTCGGCTGAGTATACCGTGTGTGGGCCCGCAACACGGTCATGCCGAACGGCCCAACACCCGACATCACGGCTGCTCGACAGCCGACGACGAATGCCTGTTTTCAACGGGCTTGTGCTGTCGAGGCTGCCTACCCGGACACCTCGCTCCACAAACGGAGCGGTGCGTGGAGCGCAATGTGTTGGAAGTCCGCATCGGGACTCAGGAGTTCGGCATCGAGGTCGAGACACGCCTGCGCGATGATGCAATCGATGGCCCCGCGCACGGTGATGCCTTTCTGCCGCAGGAGGCGGAACAGATGCGCGGCTCGGACGTGGCAGTCCACGGTCGGTTGAATCGTGGGCAAAGCCACGAGAACTCGCCGGGCTCGCTGAAAGCCCTTCTCGCTCCGGAACCCTTGAAGCACCTCAGTGATGACCATCGGGAGGATGGCCAGGTCTTCCTCGTCCCCGAGGGCGGTGTCGAGGCGTCGCACGTGAGGATTGGAAGCCCCGTTGAAAAAATCCGCCCACGTGTTGGAGTCGACGACAATCATCCGCGCGTCATGCGAGCGGACCTCCACCTGGAAACGTCTCCCTCCCAGGGGAGTTCGCCCTTGAGGCGCCGCAGAGCGCGGTAGAGAGTGCCCTTCTCGACCAAGCGGCGAAGGGCGAGGTCCACGACCTCACGTTTGGTGGTTGCGCCGGTGAGCCGCATGGCTTTCTCGACAAGTGCTTCGTCGATCTCAATGTTAGTGCGTGCCATGGAACGAATCCCTCCGATGAGCCATACACCAATATACGCCATCTTGGTGTATCGACCAAATGGAAGGACGTCTCCGATCGACCTCCCAGCGACGAGACCTGTCGCGATCGACCACGACGATGTGCCGGCCGACCGGCTCCACCGCCAGGAAGTGACCTGTAGAATGCGCCCTCGGAGAGATCCGCATGTCGGACGATCGCCTGCCGGATGAGACTCGCACGAGCCACGATGCTCCCGCGCCCGCCTCCCCCCGGCGCCCGGACTCGACCCCGGCCGTCATCGGCGCCTACCGGATCCTAGGGAAGCTCGGCGAGGGCGGGATGGGGATCGTCTACGACGCCGAGCAGCAGTCGCCCCGGCGCCGCGTCGCCCTGAAGGTCGTGCACGGGGGCGCCTACGTCGACGACCTGCGCCTGCGCATGTTCCAGCGCGAGGCGGAATCGCTCGCCAGGCTCAAGCACCCGAACATCGCCGCGATCTACGAGGCCGGGCGGACCGAGGACGGACAGCACTTCTTCGCGATGGAGCTGGTCTCCGGCCAGCGCCTCGACCGCTATCTCGAAGGTCGACCCGCGCCTTCGACCAAGCGCGAGATCGAGCACCGCCTGCGCCTCTTCCGGAAGATCTGCGACGCGGTGCACTACGCGCACCAGCGCGGGGTGATCCACCGCGACCTGAAGCCGTCGAACATGGTCGTCATCCCCGCCGCGGGGCCGGTGGCCGATCCGGAGATCAAGGTCCTCGACTTCGGCCTGGCGCGGATCACCGACGCCGACGTGCGCCAGACGATGGCCACGGAGATCGGAGTCATCAAGGGGACGCTCCCCTACATGTCCCCGGAGCAGGCGCGCGGCACCCCGGAGGAGATCGACGTCCGCACCGACGTCTACGCGCTCGGCGTGATCCTCTACGAGATGCTGGCCGGCCGGCTTCCGTACGACACCCGCACGACCTCGATCGTCGAGGCTCTAAGAGTGATCTGCGAGGACCGGCCTCGCGCCCTGCGGGAGGTCTGGGCCGGGAGGCGCCGCGTCGACCCCGACCTCGAGACGATCGTCGGGAAGGCGCTCGAGAAAGAAGCCGATCGCCGCTACGCGAGCGCCGCCGGGCTCTCCGGGGACGTCGGCCGCTACCTCGAGTCGCAGCCGATCCTCGCACGGCCGCCGAGCACGATGTACCAGCTCCGGAAGGCGATCGCGCGGAACAGGCTCCCGTCGGCGCTCGCGGCGTGCGTGTTGCTGCTCATCCTCGGCTCCGCCGTCGCGATGGGAGTCCTCCTCGGGAGGACGCGTGCGGCGGAGGCCGACGCCAGGGCCAACTTCGGTGTCGCGCGGGACGCCGTCGACCGCTACCTGAACCGCGTGGCGGAGAGCCCCGATCTCAAGGCGCGGGGCCTCGAGACTCTGCGCCGGAACCTCCTGCGCACCGCAGAGGAGTTCTACCGCAAGCTCGCCGAGCGCGGCGGCGAGACCCCCGAGCTGCACGCCGATCTCGGCCGCGCCCAGTGGCGCCTCGCGAAGATCTACGGCACGATCGGCGAGAGCGAAGCGGCGGAGAAGGCCTACGACAACGCGGTCCAAGTGCTCGGGGGCGTCGCCGACTCCGAGCCCCTGAGGAACGACCTCGCCTCCGTCCGGGCCGACTACGGGTTGTTCCTGACCGATCTCGGACGCTTCGAGGAGGCCGAGCCGATATTCGGTGAGGCCCTGGCGACGGCGGAGGATCCGTTCCTCCGGGCGGTCCTCAACGACCGCCTCGGCATCCTGCTCACCCGCGCCGGGAGGAACGCCGAAGCGGAAGCCGCCTACGGGCGCGCGATCGAGCTGCGCGAGGCGCTCGCCAAGGACAGCCCGTCCTTCGACAACCGCTACCCCCTCGTCGAGAGCTACAACAACCTGGGGATGCTGTACGCGACGACCGGCGGAGCCGGAGACGCCGAGCGCCTGTTCCGCAAAGCGACCGAGCTGATCACCGAGATCGCTCCCGAGCGCCCGGACGACCCCATCGTCGTGAACGCCTCCGCTTCGAGCCATGGCAACCTCGCCGGCGCCCTCGTGCTCCTCGGCCGCCTGGACGAGGCCGAGACGGAATACAGGGCCGAGCTCACCCCGAGGGAATCGCTCGCGCGCGAGCACCCGCGCGTCATCGACTACCAACTGCCGCTCGGGAGCGTGTACACGAACCTCGGCGAGCTCGACGTGCGCGCCGGGCGCCCCGCGGACGCGCTCCCGTGGCTCGACCGGGCGATCGCCACTCTCGAGGGGACTCTCGCGATCGAGCCGCGCCACGTCGTGGGACGGTACTACCTGTCCTACACCTACGGCTGGCGGGCTCGGGCACTCGGGGCCGTGGGACGGAAGGAGGAGGCGCTCGCCGACTGGGACCGCGCCATAGCCTACGACGACCGCGGCGACCCCGAGCTCGTCGCGGAGCGCGCCAGGACGGCCGCCCTCGGTGGCGGGTGACGTCCCGCCCTCACGAGGCCCGCGACCTCGGCGGCTCCATCGCGAGTCGGGCCGCCCCCTCCCCGGCGGGGAACCAATGCCGCGTCCGGTTGCAGAACGCGCACACCGACAACATCACCGGGACCTCGACGAGAACGCCGACGACGGTGGCAAGGGCGGCCCCGGACTCCGGCCCGAACAGGGTGATGGCGACGGCGACGGCCAGCTCGAAGAAATTGCTCGCGCCGATGAGCGCGCCGGGTGCCGCGACGTCGTGGGGGATCTTGAACAAGCGCATCAGGGCGTACGCGAGCCCGGAATTGAAGTACACCTGGATGAGGATCGGGATCGCGATGAGCACGACGTGGAAGAACCGGCCCGTGAGGTTGTCGGCCTGGAAGGCGAAGATCAGCACGAGCGTGGCCAGGAGCGCGATCGTGGTGATCGGATGAAAGAACGGGAGGTATTCGCGCTCGAACCACGTCTGTCCCTTGAAGCGGATCAAGACGGTCCGGCTCAGGGTGCCGAGGGCCAAGGGAATGACGATGAAGACTACCACGCTGTAGAGGAGCACCGCGAACGGCACCCGGAGGTCGCTGGCGCCCGCGACCAGGAAGCCCACGATGGGGGCGAACAGCACGAGCATGATGAGATCGTTGAGCGAGACCTGCACGAGCGTGTACGCCGGATCGCCGTCCGTCAGGTACGACCACACGAACACCATCGCCGTGCAGGGGGCGGCAGCGAGGATGATCACGCCGGCGACGTACTGGTCGGCAGCCTCCGGACCGATGAGCGGCAGGAAGAGGTGCTTGAAGAACACCCAACCGAGGAAGGCCATCGAGAACGGCTTCACGACCCAGTTCACGAACAGGGTGACGACCAGGCCGCCCGGTCTGCGACCGACTTCGAGCAGGCTCCCCAAGTCGATCTTCAGCATCATCGGGTAGATCATCAGCCAGATGAGGATCGCGATCGGGACGTTGATCTGGCTTCCGTCGCCGAATTCGAGACGGCGCAGGGCGTGGGTCGCGCCGGGCAGGAGCTTCCCGAGAAGGACTCCGACGACCATGCAGGCCACGACCCAAAGCGTGAGGTAACGCTCGAAGAAGCCGATGCGCTTGTGGGCGGAGTCGCTCATCCGCGGCCCCGGCCCGACTTCAACTCCGGTAGCATGCGCTCAACTGCCCCAGATCCTGCCGGCGGACCTTGCGAACCTGTCGGGCGTCTTCGGTGAGCGTGGGGTCGCCGACGACCTCGTTCACGACCCACTCCAGGGCGCGCACGACGGCGCGGCTCTCCGAACCGTCGGCGAGCCGCCGTCCTTCACGGCCACGAGCGCTCGAAGGCGGCTTTCGTCGCTGAGGGCCTTGGCAATCGCGAGCACTTCCCGCATGACCTGACTCCGTTGCTTCGTAGAGTAACGAAGTGTATGCCGTCCCGATCCGCGCTGCAAGCGGCCAACGGGACAGGAGCGGTGTCGTGGGGTGTAAGAACCGGCGCCCGCTGCGTCTGCATGGGTGAACAGCGCCGAAGCGGGGCCTCCGAGAAGGCGGACCTCGCGAAGCGCCCCGAGAACGAGGAGATGCCCATGTCGAACAAGACCCAGGACTTCTGCTGCTGCGGCCCCGCGTGTACCTGCTCGCCCTGCGTCTGCCGCCGGGAAGCGGAACCCTCGCCCCGGGCCGAGGACGACCGGACTTCCGGCGTACAGATGGGTTGCGCCTGCGGGTGCTGAGGCGCCCTCGAGGCCCCGTCGGCGTATTCTCGTCGCGGGGCCTCGATCCGTTCCTTTCGGGAGACACGTACATGGATCCGACCCAGGTCGCAGACTCGCCCGACCCGACAACGCTCCCCGCGTCGCCGGAAGTCGTCGCGGTGCTGGTCGAGAACCACCGCCGGTTCCTCGCGTTTCTCGAGCGCCGCGTCGGCTCGCGGGACGTCGCGGAGGACATCCTGCAAGATGCCTTCGTGCGCGGTCTGACCCGTGCGGGCCAGCTTCGCGATCGGGAGTCGGTCGTGGCGTGGTTCTACCGCGCGCTTCGCAACGCGCTGATCGACCACTGGCGCCGGACCAGCTCCGAGCGGCGGATCTTCGAGGATGCCGCGGCCGGCGCCGATGCGGAGCCGGCGGTCGATCCCGACCTGATGAAAACCGTCTGCGAGTGCGCCACGGCGTTGCTCGACACGCTGAAACCGGAGTACGCCGAAGCGCTTCGGCGGGTGGAGCTGGAAGACGTCAGCGTGAAGGACTTCGCACGAGAGAAGAACGTCACCCCGAACAACGCCTCCGTGCGGCTGTTCCGCGCGCGCGAAGCGCTTCGGCGTCAGATCGAGCGCAGTTGCGGCACGTGCGCCGAGCACGGCTGCCTCGACTGCACGTGCGGCGCATCGACGTGCGGCTGACGACGGCCCTCGTACTCCCACACGAGTCGGTGACCGTGGGCGAGCCTCAGGAGACCGCGGTCATGGTCGGCTCGCGCTGACCGGCCGGCCGGGGTTCGCTCCACACTCGGTTCGTGCGGCACCTCGGCAGCGCTTGCCTGCTCAGCGACCGGTCATTCTCTCCAGCTTCTCCGGATAGCGAGCCCCCTGCAGGGTGATCTTCGAGGCGGCGCCATCGATTTCACGGAGATCGTCGGACGTGAGCTCGACCGTCGCAGCTCCGATGTTCTCGTCCAGTCGCTCCAGCTTCCGGGTGCCGGGGATGGGAACGATCCACGGCTTCTGGGCCAGCAACCATGCCAGGGCGACTTGAGCCGGCGATGCCCTTTTCCGCCCTCCGATCGCCGCGAGCAGATCCACCAAGGCCTGATTCGCCTTTCGGGCCTCCGGCGTGAAACGCGGCAGGGCGATCCGGAAATCGGAGCTGTCGAACGTGGTGTTCTCGTCGATCTTCCCCGTGAGGAAGCCCCTGCCCAGAGGGCTGTAGGGGATGAAACCGATCCCCAGCTCCTCGAGAATCGGCAGCACTTCGGCTTCAGGGCTTCTCCACCACAGCGAATACTCGCTCTGGACTGCTGTGACCGGCAGGACCGCGTGCGCGCGACGGATCGTCTGCGCTCCTGCTTCCGAAAGGCCGAAGTGCTTGACCTTGCCTTCCTGGATGAGGTCCTTCACCGCCCCGGCGACGTCCTCGATCGGCACGTCCGGGTCGACACGGTGTTGATAGAACAGGTCGATCGCTTCGACCTTGAGGCGCTCGAGCGAGGCCTCGGCGACCTGCTTGACGTGCCCCGGCCGGCTGTTCAGGCCAACCCACTGCGACCCCCCATCGGGATCGAGCGCGAACCCGAACTTGGTGGCGATCACCACGCGCCCACGGAACGGAGCCAAGGCCTCGCCCACGAGCTCTTCGTTCGTGAACGGGCCGTAGACCTCGGCGGTGTCGAAGAACGTGACGCCGCGTTCCACGGCGGTCCGAAGCAGGGAGATCATCTCCCGCTTGTCCGCAGCCGGCCCGTAGCCGAAGCTCATTCCCATGCAGCCGAGCCCAACGGCCGAGACTTCCAAACCGCTGTCGCCGAGCCTGCGCTTGCGCACGTTTACTCCTTCGAGCACGGACTGCGCCTACCTCAGGGAGGCCATGTCGATGACGAAGCGATACTTCACGTCCCCCTTCACCATCCGGTCGAAGGCCTCGTTGATTCTCTGGATGGGAATCACTTCGACGTCGGCCGTGATGCCGTGGTCGGCGCAGAAATCCAGCGTCTCCTGGGTCTCCCGGATGCCGCCGATGAGCGAGCCCGCGAGCCGCCGCCGTCCGAACAGCAGGCTGAAGATCCCCACCGGCGCCGGTGTCTCGGGTGCTCCCAACAGGGTCATCGTGCCGTTCCGCTTCACGAGGTCGAGATAGGCGGTGACGTCGTGCGTGGCCGAAACGGTGTCCAGGATGAAGTCGAAGCTGCTCAGGTGCTTCTGCATTTCCGCCGCGTTCGTGGAGACCACCACGTCGTGGGCGCCCAACCGGACCGCGTCCTCCCCCTTGGCGGGCGACGTCGTGAACACGACGACCCTCGCGCCGAAAGCGTTGGCGAACTTGACGGCCATGTGCCCCAGCCCGCCGAGGCCGACCACACCGACCTTCTGTCCTTCGCGGACGTTCCAGTGCCGCAGCGGCGAATAGGTGGTGATACCGGCGCACAGGAGCGGCGCGGTTCCGGCCAGGTCCGGCCGGTCCGACACCCGCAGCGCGAAGGCCTCGTCGACGACGAGGCTGTCGGAGTAGCCGCCGCAGGTGACGCCGCCGAGATGCGGGTCGGGAGAGTTGTAGGTGAAGGTCGGCTGGCCCTCGCAGAACTGCTCCTGGCCTTCCTTGCACGCGGAGCAGGTGCGGCACGAGTCGACCAGACAGCCCACCGCCGCCAGGTCGCCTTCCTTGAATCCGTGGACGGCGCCGCCCACCTTCGTCACCCGCCCGACGATTTCGTGGCCCGGGACGCACGGATAGACGGTCGGCATGGCCTTCTCCCACTCGTTTCGAACCTGGTGCAGGTCGGAGTGGCAGACCCCGCAGTAGAGAACTTCCAACTGCAAGTCCCGCGGCCGCGGTTCGCGGCGCCGAATGGTGGCCGGCGCGAGCCGCGAGCTCGCGGACGCGGCCGCATAGGCTCGTGTCTCATGCGTCCTTGCCGCCGCTGCGACGGTCTCCGCCGACATCGTCTTCGTCGTGTCGCTCATCACCGTCCTCCCTTGGAGTTCGATCCAGTCTGCCTCTCGGAAGCGCTCCGGTCATTAGCGGAACGCGCCACAATATTGGCCAAACACGCCACGGCACAGCTCAATGCTGGAAAATCCCGTCGGCGGTCATGTTTTGTCCCCCACGGCCGAGCGGTCGGCCAGTACCGAGGCCTGCTCCTGATGCACGCGTCCTGCTGGAATCGACGTGTCGCCGGCGCGCAAGCGACGCAACATGGCCGCCTTCTCCGCTCCGGTCACAAGCCAGAGAATGCGCCGCGAGCGGTTGAGGATCGGATAGGTCAACGTCATGCGCCGCCGCTCCATGTAGACACCGCTCAACGCGACGTCCCGGTCGACGACGTTCAGAACGGGATCGCCGGGGACCAGAGAGGCCGTGTGGCCGTCCGGCCCGAGCCCGAGATGGGCGAGGTCGAGCACCGGCGGCGTACCTGCGATCTTCTCGAGGATGCGCGCGTAGCTGCGGGCGGCCGCTTCGACGTCGGCCTCCTCGACCGGCATGGCGTGGATTCGCTCCGCCGGCAGCGGCGCATGCGCGAGCAAGCTCTCGCGCAGGTGCGTCAGGTTGCGATCGGGATCGCCGGAGGGGGCGATGCGTTCGTCCACCTGGACGACGTGGACGCCTGCCCACGGCACCGCTTCGCCGGCCAGCGCGCGCAGCATCTGCCAGGGGGTGCGGCCGCCGCTCACCGCCACGACGAATCGCCCGCGTGCTGCCACGGCCGCGCGCGCCTCGGCAGCGATCACCCTGGCGGCTTCCGCGGCCACTGCCTGGGCGTCGGCGAGGATGCGCAAGTCCATCGCAACTCGTCCCTAACGCTTGATCACCGGGTCGTGCCATCCGCCGGGTGGGGTGACCCACTCGACTTCCTTGGGCCCCCACGTCTGTGGGTCGTACGGGAAGACCGGGGTGCCCGCCTTCAACGCCGGGTCGACGATGCGCCAGGCCTCCTCCACGTAGTCCTGGCGGGCGAACAACGTGGCGTCTCCTTCCATCGCGTCGGTCAGCACGCGCTCGTAGGCATCCATGTCCTCCGAGCCCAGACGGCGGACGCCTTCGATCTCGACCGACTGCGCCACCGACTCGGTCCCGGGCGCGATGACGTTCATGCCGAAGGCGGCGACGATCTCGGGACTGATCCGGAACCGGAAGTGATTCGCCTTCAGGTCGAACTGCCGGAACATCGTCGGCGGCTGGCGCATCCGGACGGTGATCTCGGTGCACGTCACCGGCAGGTTCTTGCCGGCACGGATGTAGAACGGCACGCCGCGCCAGCGCCACGAGTCGACCTCCAGCTTCAGCGCGCCGAAGGTCTCCACCGTGGAGCCCGGCTTGACACCGGGTTCCGAGAGGTATCCGCGGAACTGTCCGCGCACCATGTTCTCCGGGGCCAGCGACGCCATCGCCCTGAGCACCTTCACCTTCTCGTCGCGGATGGAATCGCTGTCGGCCCGGACCGGCGCCTCCATCGCGAGGTTGCACAGAACCTGGAACAGGTGGTTCTGGATGACGTCGCGGATCGTGCCGGTCTGGTCGTAGAACCCCCCTCGGCCCTGCACGCCGAAGTCCTCGGCCATCGTGATCTGCACGCTCTCGACGTGGTGGCGGTTCCAGACGGGCTCCAGGAACGCGTTCGTGAAGCGGAAGAAGAGCATGTTGTGGACTTGCTTCTTCCCCAGATAGTGGTCGATCCGGAAGATCGCGCTCTCCGGGAACTCCGTGGAGAGAATCCGGTTCAACTCCACGGCCGACGCGAGGTCGGTTCCGAACGGCTTCTCCACGATGACGCGCGCGTCCTTCGCGCAGCCGGAGGCCCCGAGCTGCTCCACGACCTTGCCGAAGAGGACGGGCGGGATGGCGAGGTAGTGGGCCGGCCGCTTCGCCGCGCCCAGTTCCTTTTTGATCGCCGCGAACGTCGCGGGGGCGTTGTAGTCGCCGTCGACGTAGCGCAGGAGCGCCGAGAGCTTCGCGAAGGCGGCGGGATCGAGGCTTTCGTGCTTCTCGAGGCTGTCCTTCGCCCGGGCCTTCAGTTGGTCGAGGCTCCAGCCTGCCTTGGCGACGCCGATGACCGGCACGTCGAGGTTCCCGCGCTCGAGCATCGCCTGCAGCGACGGGAAGATCTTCTTGTAGGCGAGATCGCCCGTGGCTCCGAAGAAGACCAGAGCGTCCGACCGGGGTGCGTTCATGGCGTTCTCCTCACTTCGAGGGCTTCTCGTGATGCCCGCCGAACTGGAAGCGCATCGCCGACAACAGCTTGTTCTGGAACTCCGCCTCTCCGCGCGACGAGAACCGCTCGTAGAGGGAGGCCGTGAGGACCTCGGCCGGCACCCCTTCGTCGATCGCCGCCAGGATGGTCCAGCGTCCCTCGCCCGAGTCCGAGACGCGCCCCGAGAACTTCGCGAGATCCGGCGATTCGAGGAGCGCGCTCGCCGTCAGGTCGAGGAGCCACGAGGCGACGACGCTCCCGCGCCGCCAGACCTCCGCGACGTCGGGGAGGTTCAGGTCGTACTGGTAGTGCTCGGGGTTGCGCAGCGGCGTCGTCTCGGCGTCCACCTCGCGCCCCTTCTTTCCCACGTTGGCGTGCTTCAGGATGTTCAGCCCCTCGGCGTAGGCCGCCATGAGGCCGTACTCGATACCGTTGTGGACCATCTTGACGAAGTGGCCCGCACCGTTCGGCCCGCAGTGGAGATAGCCCTCCTCGGCGGTGCCGCCGGCCTTCTCGCGTCCAGGTGTCCGTGGGACGTCGCCCCGGCCCGGAGCGAGCCGCTTGAAGATCGGATCGAGGCGCTTCACGACGGAGTCCTCGCCGCCGATCATCATGCAGTAGCCTCGCTCGAGCCCCCAGACACCGCCGCTCGTGCCGACGTCGACGTAGTGGATCCCCTTCGGGGCCAGCTCCTTCGCGCGCCGGATGTCGTCGACGTAGCACGAGTTCCCACCGTCGATCACGATGTCCCCCTTCTCGAGGAGAGGCAGGAGATCGGCGATCGCCTTGTCCACGACGGCCGCCGGAACCATGAGCCAGATCGCGCGGGGCTTCGAGAGCTTCGCGACGAAGTCCGCCATCGACGAGGCGCCGATCGCCTTCTCCTTGGCAAGCTCCGCGACCGCCTTCGGCGACATGTCGAAGACGACGCATTCGTGGCCGCCGCCGATCAGCCGGCGAACCATGTTCCCCCCCATCCGTCCGAGACCGATCATCCCGAGCTGCATCACTTCCTCCTCCGCGTGAAGACGGCGTGCTCGTAGAGCGCGACGAACTTCCAGAGTGCTTCCGGCGCGAGCCGCTGCGCCAGGATAACGCTCGACGGGCGGTCGAGGGACAAGGGTACCTCGTCAAGATCTGAGCTTCGACTCGAAACGCGCGACGCGTCGAAAACGCTCCGGAAGTCGACGTGAACCATGGAAGTGATTGATCCAGCGTGGCCCACGACGGGATCGTTCAGGTTGCCGTGAGACGGCCCGAGGGACGATGTTCTGGACCAAGCGGCGGACTGGGTCGCAACTCTCGGTGGCAGAATGTGGCAGACTCCGGATTGTGCGAAAGCGCCTGGGCTAGGAAACATGGCGGACAAAGGCATGAAACCGGAGACTATTCTGGCTGGCCATGGCTGGCTGGAGCGCGAAGACATCCAGGCGTGCCTGGCTTACGCTCGACGACTTGTGGGCCATGAACGGGTAGAACCGGCCCTCGGCCGGAGCGGCTCTTGACGAACTCGCGGACAGTGGCACCTCGCCGAGGTTCACGCAGGCGTGCCGCGACCTCCCGACGGCCCTCCAAGCAACTCGAACACGTCGGCGAGAGCATCGGACACGCCGGCCTCGTTACCTGGACCATCCGATGACTCGGCCTCATCCGCTCGTTATCGTCCTCGCAGGCCCGAACGGAGCCGGCAGTCTACGGCTGCTCCAATCCTCCTTCGCGACGCGCTACGCGTCACGGAGTTCGTGAATGCCGACGCCATCGCCGGGGGACTCTCCGCGTTTCGGCCGGATTCGGTCGCGATTCCCGCGGGCCGCGCCATGCTGGAGCGCATGCGGCGGCTTGCTGCGGCCCGAGAGGATTTCGCCTTCGAAACCACGCTGGCCGGCCGGAGCTTCGTTCCTTGGCTGACCAACCTGAAGGCGAGCGGCTATCATGTGCATGTGCTGTTCCTTTCCCTCGAGAGTGCCGACCTGGCGGTGAATCGGGTGGCCGCGCGTGTGCGACTCGGCGGGCACGATGTCCCCGAAGATACTGTGCGCCGCCGTTATGCGAGGGGGCTTCGCAACTTCGTTCGTCTCTACATGCCCCTCGCGACCTCTTGGCAGCTGTTCGACAACTCTCGCGCCCAGCGACCACGACCGGTTGCGTCAGGACGCGGGGAGCGCGTTCAGCAGATCGTGACTCGTCGCTTTGGAAGAAGATCTCGGAGGCCCATCGTGAGTGACGATGAGAACGCCGACTCCCCGGATGAGCTTGTTCAGGACTCCAAACTCGTCGGAGAAGCGTTGGCCAGGGCGGTGAGAGACGCACTGCGACAACACAAACTCGCAGGGAATCCCGTCCCGGAATGGCATGACGGGCAGGTGAGATGGCTCACTCCTGAAGAGATTCCCGACCTTGCGATGACGTCGGGGGATGCGTGAGGTCGAATGGCCCCAACCACCATCCCCCTCGGTCCCGAGTCCGGCACCCCGCGTGAACCCAACCCATTCTCGGTGCCCCCTCCCGGGAGAGCGCCGAGAGGATCGAAAACGGTCGTCCGATCCGGCGCGCTACTTCGCGATACTCCTCGAGGATCTCCGTAGAGACGACAAGATCGAACCGATCGGCGATCCAGGCGGAGAGGATCCGGGAGGGCGGTCCCGAGAAGAAGATCGCCGAGATGAGGACGTTCGTGTCGAGCACGACCCTCATCGTCCGCGGCGGACGCGGCGGACCACGTCCCCGACGTCCGAGGGCTTGATTCCAGCGCGGCGGGCTTGTGAGCGGGCCTTCCGGAGCATTGATCGCAACTCACTCTTGGCGGGAACAGCGATCCGCTTCAGGACGACGGTGTCTCCCTCACCCATGACCACAAACTGCGCGCCGACCTCGAGACCGAGTGCCTTGCGGACATCCTCCGGGAGTGCTCGACAGTCCGAGGGTTATGGACACCCGGATGGACACCTGTCCTCAGGGTGTCTGGCGGTACGTCGGTGCCCTCGGGTCTACTCGGCTTTCAGCCACGAGACGAGTTCCGCTTCGCTCGGCACGCGACCCGACACGACCACCCTTCCGTCGATGGCCAGGGCCGGCGTCGCCATCACTCCGCGCTGCACGATCAGGTTGATGTCGCGGACGTGCGCGATCTCGTACGGGATCCCGAGCTTGTCCGCCGCGGCTTTTGCCATGGCTTCTAGCCTGTTGCATTTGGCACAGCCGGTCCCGAGAACTTCGATCATCATCTTGGCCTACCTCATCACGTCGCATCGAGTCAGAATCGGACACCTACTGTGTAGATCATCGTCATGTAGATCCCGACCGCGATGAAGACGAGGCCTGTCATCCTACGGGCCCAACGCTCCACCACCCCGAGACGGTTGAAAGCCCGCGCCACGAAACGAGCCCCGAAGGCGATCAGGGTTGCGAACCCGACGACGGGCAACGCGGTCCCCGCTCCGTACAGCCCCGGCAGCAGCACGGGCGAGTCGAACCGGACGGCGAGCGGTACGAGGCTCCCGAAGAACAGAGCCGCCGAGACCGGGCAGAACGACAGGGCGAAGAGCGCGCCGAGCGGCAGCGCACCCCAGGCGCCCTTCGACTCCAGACCCTGCCCGAGTTGTTCGGCCCGCCGGCCGATGCCGGGCAGGATCGGGCGGACCAGTTCGAGCAACAGTACCCCCGCGGCGATCAGCGCGGGGCCCAGGATCCGGTTCATGTGTCGCTGCAGGAACCGGGACGTCTCGGGCATGGACAGCAGCCCCATGACGACGACGAAGCCCAGGGTGACGTAGGCGCCGGCACGCCCCACCGTGTACAGCAGCCCCCCGCCAAGCACGTGCCTCGGACTGTCGAGCCGGCGGCCGAGATACGAGATCGCCGCGACGTTCGTCGCGAGCGGGCAAGGGCTGATGGACGTCAGCAGCCCCAGCCACACGGCGGATCCCGCGCCGATGACCGCCTCGGGAAGCCCGGTCATTCCAGATACTCCCCCACCGATTTCTGGACGTAGGCGACGAAGCGGGGCTTGTCTCGCACCAGGGTCCACGCATCCTGCAGGATCTCGTGTCGGACGACCCTCCCTGCGTCCAACTCCACCAAGACGAGCGAACTGCTCACCAGAGCGAAGTCCTTGACGAAGTGGGCGTTCTCCGCCTCGTCGGTGTTGAGCGCGGCCCAGCTCAGCGTGCCGGTCCGGAGGGCGTCCTGGAACCCGCCCTCGACGGCCTCCCGGGCGTAGGACTCGATCGTCCGGCAGGTGTGGCAGCGACGCGTGCCATGGAAGTAGTACAGGACCACCTCGGGCGTCGTGGTCGTGGAGTCGGCTCCGGCGACGCTCTCGGAACTCGATCGTCCGCCGGTCTCCGTCCAGACCCCGAGCGTCAGGATGGCCATGGCCAGGATCGCGGGGACCCCGATCGGTGCCGTTCGCAACGGCCTGAGCATCGTCCGCATGTCGACCCTCTCCTCGACTCAGCGTTGAGTCAGTTTTTCGTACAGCCCACGAAGCTTGGTCTGATAGGCATCGCGGACGTTGTTTTCAGAGGATTCGAGCGGCTTGACCGGGATCAGGTCGACGACCTGGTCGGGCGGCATGCCGGATTCGAAGAAGGTCTTCACCCCGCCTTCCAGCATTCGCGGGAGCGCGTGCCGTATCGTCTCTTCGTCGAGCCCGAACTCTTTTCCGAGGTTCTGGAGCTCCTCGAATTGGTACCAGAAGTACGTCGGCCCCATCGCGGTGAGGATCGCGTAGGCCTCCAGGTGATCGTCGGGCACCTCGGGGCATTCGCCGAGGGCCTCGAGCCACGCCAGGATCTCGTTCTTGACGTCGTGAGCGATTTCCGGGGCGAAGGCGATCGGATTGAATCCCGAGCCCACGATCGAGGGAGCGTTGGGGATCATCCTGGCGACTCGCGCGAATCCACCCAGCGCCGTCTTCAACGCCGGGATCCGGATTACCGGCGCCAGCGAGACGAACAGCGCCTCGGAGCCGAGTTGAGTGCCGATGCGCGGCAGCGCCTCCTTCATGGCGGGCGGATGCAAGGCGCCGAACACGACCTCCTGCCGCGCTGGCGCGTCGAGGTCGTTTCCGCTGGTCGTGATGAGAGGGAACCGTTTCTTCAATGCGTCGAGAACGCTCGCGTTCGTGTCGCTGACGACGCACTTCGCAGGGCTCACGCCTGCGCGCTCCAGCCCTCCGAGCAGGATCCGCGCGACCCTGCCGCCTCCGATGAAACCGATCGAGCGTACGCTCATGCCGATCTCCTCCTCCGCGGGGTTGACGCCACGCCGTTGCCGTTCATCCGAGACGCCCGTAGATCAGACCCGTGATCGTGGCCACGATCACGATGCTCAGGGAAAACGCCGCGGTCTTCTTGGCGCCCATCACCTTCATCAAGACGAGCATGTTCGGCAGGGAAAGAGCCGGGCCTGCGAGCAAGAGCGCGAGCGCCGGCCCCGGCGCCATGCCGTGCTCGATCAAGGCCTGCGTGATCGGGACTTCGGTGAGGGTCGCGAAGTAGAACAGCGCGCCGACGACCGACGCGATCAACGTGGCCGACAGGCTGTTGTCTCCGACCAGCATCGCGATCTGCTTGTCGGGCAGGAGCGCCGAGATGAAGCCGACCACGAACACGCCGCCGAACAGCAGCGGCACGAGCAGCTTCGCGAAGTCCCAGGTGTTGCCCATCCAGGTGCGGAACTCGTCGCCCTCGACCCAGCGCCAGGTCATGAGCACGACCGCCAGGGCCATCAGCCCCGCCAGGTACCAGCGCACGTGGTAGACGTCCATGACCCACCCCGTGGCCTCGTCGATCCCGGCGATCTCGCTCTTGGACAGCGTGAGCCGGTCCCCGGCGCGGACCCCCTGAGCGGTCTCCTGGACCTGGATCATCACCTCGTCGCGCATCTCCTGGAGAACGACGCCGTGGACCTCGCCGCCGCCAGCGAGGCGGACGACCGCGTCGCCGGGGTTGAACCAGTCGCTGAACACGAGAAACGCGATCATGGCGGCGAGCAGCAGCGCGTTCCGCCACATGGGCCGGGAGGCCTGGACCGATTCCGGCATCTGCGCCGCGGCCTCGACCTTCTTGCGCTCCTCGCCCCGGAACATCGCGTGCATCCCGAGGCCGACGAGCACGGCGAAGACGATCGCTCCCACCGCTCGCCACAGCCCGAGCTCGAAGCCGAGGACCCGGGCGGTGAGGAAGATCGCGAGGACGTTGATCGCGGGACCGGAGTACAGGAACGCGGATGCCGGCCCGAGCCCGGCACCGAGGTTGTAGATCCCGGCGAACATCGGCAGCACGCTGCAGGAACAGACCGCGAGCACGACGCCCGCCACCGACGCCACGGAGTAGGCCGCGAACTTGTTCGAGTTCGGCCCCAGGTAGCGAATGACGGCGGCCTGGGTCAGGAAGGTCGTGATGCCGCCCGCGATGAACAGCGCCGGCACCACGCAAGCCAGCGTGTGGTTCCGGGCGTACCATTGGAGCAGCTTGAACGCCTCGAGGATCGCGTCGATCACGCGCGGATCGGCCAGGGGCAGGTAGTAGGCCAGGGCGAAGACCGCCGCCATGGCCCCGAAGATCTTCCATTCGCGCTTGTGACCCACGGCTCGATTCCCTACTTGGCAATTTCGCCAAGCAGTCGTCACAAAAAAAGGAACTACCCCGCGCACCGGGTCCGCTTGACCGGTGCGACCGCCTCCTGGACCCGCTGAACACAATCGAAGAAGCCGAGCACGCAGGGCGTCTCGAGGCGGTAGAACACCTGCAGGCCGCGCTTGTCGTCCAGGACGATCCCGGCCCTCTTGAGCAGGGCGAGGTGCTTCGACACGGTCGAGATGTCGACGCCGACCATGTCCCGCAGATCGCAGACGCAACGCTCGCCCTTCGACAACTCCTCGACCATGAAAAGGCGTGTCGGGTGGGCCAGGGCCTTCATCATCCGGGCCTTGGCCTCGTAGCGCTGCCGGGTCGCTCCGCTGAGCTTCATCGTCGCTCCTGCATAGGTTGGCAGTTTAGCCAAATACTCGAAAGCACTTCAAGCTCGATCAAGGACCGATTGTCTCCCTTGGTCAGCCGCGGCTCGCCGCCGCTTGATCAAGGAGGTCGCCGGTGGCAGCCCCGGACCACGATCGTGAACAGCCAGCTGCGGATACATCATCAGGATCCGGCCGCTCGCGATCGGGATGTCGGGTCGTGCCGACCTGGAAGCGGTCGATGAACGCGTCGACGCCCGGCACGGAATAGCCCAGGCCGACGCCGACGGCCATGGCGAGGAAGGTTCACACCATGAGGCAGCGGTCCAGGGAAGAGAGGCTCTCGGCGATCGTGCTCTTCATCGTTCTCTCGCCGGATCGTCGCCGGTCCCGTCGAGCCACTCGATCACCCGCCGTTCGATGAGGTCCCGGACCTCGCGAAAGGCCGAGAGCTTTACGTCGAGGGAATCGTCCACCGAGGCGGGGTCGGGAAACGGCCAGAAGTGGTGGTTCAGTGCGCCGGGGAACAGCTTGGGGCACTCGCGCTCGGTCCGGGCGCACACGACGATCAGATCGTGCACGGTCAGCTTGCCGAGGTAGTCGCGCACGCCCTTCGACCGCTGGCCCTCGAGCGACACGCCGACCTCTTCCATCACCCGGGCGGCCAGCGGGTGGATCCTCGTCGCCTCCATGCCTGCACTGTGAACGCGGAACCGGTCACCTCCGTGCTTGCGCAGGAACGCCTCGGCCATCTGGCTACGGGCGGAGTTGTGGCTGCACAGGACGAGGACGTTCCGTTCCTTTCCGATCATCGGGACGCTCCATCGTCTCCGGCCTTTTCCAGCCGTCCGGGCAGGCTCTCGACGAACGCCCGGATCTCGTCCCGGACCCTGCGGTAGTGCTCGAGCGCTTCGTCCTCGGTCCTGGCCTCCGCCGCCAAGCGCGGCGGGTCGTCGAACCCGACGTGCATCCGCCGCACATCGCCCGGGAACACCGGGCAGCTCTCGTTGGCGTGGTCGCAGACCGTGATCACCCAGTCCAGCCCGACACTCAGAACCTCGTCGAGCCGCTTGGATCGATGGCGGGAAATGTCAACCCCGGCCTCGCGCATGACGGCGACGGCTCGCGGGTCGACCGGGCCCGGTCGCGTGCCCGCCGAGTACGCCTCCACGCGGTCGCCGTGCAGGTACCGCGCCCAGCCCTCTGCCATCTGGCTGCGGCACGAGTTGCCCGTGCACAGGAACAGGACCTTCAGCCTCGGTAGCAAGCGCTCAGTTCCTTCAGACCTTTGAGGCGTGCCTCGCGGATGCGACGGGCGTCGTTGCGAAGCGATGGGTCACGATCGAGTTCTGCGAGCACCCAGTCGAGCGCCCGCCGCACCGAGGGGTTGGTGTCTGTCTCGGCCATCCGGTAGTAGTGCCACTTGCCGTCCTTGCGCCGCTGGACGAGGCCTGCCTGGTAAAGCAGGTTCATGTGCTTCGAGACGGTCGCCGGCGACAGCGCCAGCACGTCGATGATCTGGCACAGGCACAGCTCGCCGCCCTTGACGGAGAGCAGCGCCCGGACGCGGCTCTCGTCGCTAAGGGCTTTGGCGATGGACAGGAAGTCGCGCATCGAGTGGCACCGGCACTTCGTTGATCGTCGAAGCGACGATACTACTCGATCTTCGCGACTGCAAGGACTCGGTGGTACCGGAGCCGGGATTCGAACCCGGACGGAGTCACCTCCCGGGGGTTTTAAGGAGGGCGAGGAAGGGGCAACGAATCGAGGTTTCTCAATTCGTTGCCCTTTCCCGTTTACGAGGATTACGAGGAGGGTCGTGTAGTCCGAGGGTTATGGACACCCAGATGGACACCTGGGCAGTACCTCTCAAAGCCGCGGGTCCACAGGCTCACTCTCCAGCGCCAGTATGCCGAACGCGCACTCGTGCACGCGACGCAGCGGCTCGTTTCTCACAAACCGTTCCAGTCCCTCGACTCCCAGCGCGAACTCGTTGAGCGCGAGCGAGCGTTTCGCGGAAACACCACGCTGACGAAGGCGCTCGAGATTCGCGGGGGCCAGGTACTCCGGTCCGTAGATGATCCGAAGATACTCGGGACCTCGGCATTTCACGGCCGGCTGGACGAGTCCCTTCGGCCCGAACGCGACGAAGTCGAGGGGCTTGACGACCATCCCCTCACCGCCCCGCGACGTCAATTCCTCCCACCACCTGATTCCTTCCGACTGGCTCGGTTCATCGGTCACATCGACAACCCTGAAAGGCGTCGCGAGCAAGAGATCCGGGGCGCGCGAGCAGACCCGCGCGAGCGTCTCCATGTGCCAGACGTTGGTCTTGTCGATGTGCGCCTGCCCTTCCGTGCCGAGGATGTGGAACGGAGCAAGGCGATAGTCGCTCAGCGAGGTCGTCGGCCAGCAATACTGCCCGTAGGACGTCACGTACCGATTGACGTCGTCCACCTTCCGCTCGAAACGCTCGAGCATCCCGTCGACTATCACCCCACGCGCCTCCGCCGCGCGAAGCTGTCCAACCACTGCTGCAAGCGAAGCGCGAGCGGCCGCCCCGACCGAAGCATACTGGTCCCGAATAAGGTCTTGCGCCTTGGCGGACCACGGCATCAGCTCGCAGTCGAGCAGGAACCAATCCGTGGCGAACTCGTCCCAGAATCCTCCGCTGTCGAGGGCGGCACGGAGCCGATCGAGCATCGCCCGTTCGAGGCCGTCGTCTCCGAAGAACCGTCGACCTGTCCGCGTGTAGCAGATCCCCGATTCCTCCGGGAGGATCCCGAAACGATTCCGGGACACCTCGGGGTCCCGACAAACGATGACAACGGCGCGGGAACCCATGTGCTTCTCTTCGCAGACGACCTGACTCACCCGATTCCTGCGGAAGTATGCGAACGCCTCCGCGGGATGCTCGAGAAGCCCTGGCCGCTCGCTCGTCTCCGGCGGCGACATCGTCGGCGGCAGGTAGACGATCCACTTCGGATTCGTCGCGAATCGACTCATGACTTCGAGCGCCGCGGCTGCATTGGCCTCGCGGATCGTGACCGTCCGGCGAAGCCTCGTCGCGACGATCCGCTTCCCCAGAACGTCCTCCAGATCGAGGACGTCGTCGTGTTCCTGCTGCGTCGTCAAGACCGCGGCGCTCCCCGGCTTCGCCAAGGGTCGCACCGGCTCGAAATAGGTCTTCTGCGCAGGGACTGACACCAACTCCTTCTCCGGGTACCTCAGCGCCGTGAGCTTGCCCCCGAAAACGCAACCTGTGTCGATGCAGATCGTGTTGTTGAACCACTCGGCATCGGGGACGGGCGTGTGGCCGTACACCACGAGGGCCTTGCCGCGGTACTCCGCAGCCCAGTCGTAGCGAATGGGGAGTCCGAACTCGTCGGTCTCCCCCGTCGTCTCGCCGAACATCGCAAACGACCGGACGGCGCCCGAGCCGCGGCCCTGCATCGATTCCCTCATGCCGGCGTGCGCCACGACCAGCTTTCCGTCATCGAACACGTAGTGGGACACCAGAGAGTCGATGAACTCCGCGACCTTCTTCCGGAACTCGGGTGTCTCGCGCTCGAGCTGCTCGAGCGTCTCCGCGAGGCCATGATTCACCTTCACGTCACGGCCGTTGAGTTTGCGCAGCAGCTTGATGTCGTGGTTCCCGGGAACGCAGAGAGCCGTCGCCGCCGCGGTCATGGACATGGCGACCCGGAGAACCCCCGACACGTCGGGCCCCCGGTCCACGAGATCACCGACGAAGATGGCCTTTCGGGCCGCCGGCGGGGCAACGACGACTCCGAACTCGTTGTCGGCTACCTGGATCTCGTAGCCGAGGGAATGCAGCAGGGACTCCAACTCCTCGCGACAGCCGTGGACGTCGCCGATGATGTCGAACGGCCCGCGCTCATGTTTCCTGTTGTTCCAGAGGGGCTGCCGGTCGATCTCCGCCGTTTCGATCTCCTCCGGTGGGAGGTGGTAGATGTGCCGGAACCCTTCGACCTTCAATCCGCGAAGGGAGCGCCGCAGTTGCTGGATCTGCTGCCGGATGACGTGGGATCCGAAGTCGCGATCGGGGCGCGACCGATTCCGTTCCTGGCAAATCTTCTCGGGGACGTTCAGCACGATCGCGACGGGCAGACAGTGATACTCGCGCGCCAGCGCCACCAGGGGTTTCCGCGCCTCCGGCTGGACGTTCGTCGCATCCACGACCGTGAGACGGCCCGCCGCCAGCCGCTTCGCCGCGATGTAGCGCAGGAGCTCGAACGCGTCCTTGGTCGCATCCTGGCTGTTCTCGTCGTCGGAGACCAGACCACGGCAGTAGTCCGAGGAGAGGACCTCCGTGGGACGGAAGTGCCGGCGCGCGAACGTCGACTTGCCAGAGCCCGATGGTCCGATCAGCACGACAAGCGACAGTTCCGGAATGGTAACTTTCATCGGGCGAACACCGCCATCTGCGTCGGCGAGCCGAGATTCGGATCGACCGGGCCCACCGGTAGGAATCGGACCGCATACCCGAATCGAGAGGCATTGCGGTCCGCCCAGGCCTGAAACTCCGCACGTGTCCATTCGAAGCGGTGGTCCCGGTGGCGCCTCTGGCCGGCGGGCAGTGTCGGGAAGAGAACGTTGTATTCGACGTTCGGGGTCGTCACCACGATCGCGCCCGGCCGGGCGAACTCGAACACCGCGCGCTCGAAGGCGGCGAGCCTGGGAGCATCAAGGTGTTCGATGACTTCCACGACGGTCGCGGCGTCGTAGCCCGAAAGCCGCTTGTCGCGGTACATCAACGAGCCGTGGATCAGTTGGATCCGCTTTCGCTGGTTCTCCCCCATGCGGTCGAGACCGAGGCGCTCTTGGGCGATCTCGAGAGCCCGGTAGGAAACATCCATGCCGACGATCTCCGCGAACCGGCGCTCCCGTAGCAGTTCGCGAAGCAGTTTCCCCTCTCCACAACCGAGGTCAAGGACACGAGACGCACCTTGCTCGGACAGCGCGGCGATGACCGCTTGGAGCCGTTGGTCGTTCAAGCTCAGGCGCGCTTCCAGGGCGGCCTCCTCGGCCTGCTTTGAATCGTCCGCCTCGGACTCGGCGTCCTCTTCCTCGACGAGGCGCGCTAGAGCCTCGCGAACGAGGCCCCGCCTGTGCTTCAAGTAACGTCTGGCGATGCTCTCTTTCTCCGGATGCGCGGAAAGCCATCCCTCCCCATGACGAAGGAGCTTCTCGACCTCGTCATCCCCCACCCAGTAATGCTTGTCGTCGTCCATGACCGGAACGAGCACGTACAGATGGGTCAGAAGATCCTGGAGACGCTTTTCCGCCCGGAGCGTCACCGTGAAGTAGCGGCTATTCCCCCAATCAAGATTCGAACTGTCGAGCGCGTGTCCCGAAGCCTCGACCTCATAGCCGAGAGATTCGAAGAGGCGCCGGAGGTACGCCTCGCCCCCGCGACACGGCAACACGGACAGCCGCGCCTCCAGCGGAAGAGGCGTCTCTACCAGTTGCTGCCTCTCCTTGCTCCGGCCGGCGAGAGCCGCTCCAAGCACACGCGACAGCACCACGCTGAGAAACGAGGATGCCACGTACGGGCGGTCGTTAACGTACTGTTCCAGGGCGCGCTGCTCCCCCGCCGGCCCCTTTCGACCGCGGACCAAGCCGACGGGATCAACCTCGAGGAGTAGAGCGGCCGTGCACCGGTCCTCTGTCGCGGCGGGGTAGAACACGTGCGCCGACCCGAACGGCATTGCGAACGTGTGGACACGATTCGGGCTCTTGTGGAGAAGGTAGCCCAGGTCGGTCGCCGGCCGATGGGTTGTTGTAATCGTCAACAGCATAGGACGTTCCTGCCCTGGCGATAGCCGGGCACCACCCAGAGAACCGGACATTATCCCACGGGCGCAAGCGGCCCCTGGACTTCCTAACGGGGCAAGAGCTGTTGGACGAATTCCCTCGGCGTCACGACCTCGATTCCTTCGTAGCCTGAGGACCGGAGCAGCGCGCGGTCACCGCTGACCACACAGTCCGCCCCGCACCCCAGCGCACATTCGAGGAACTTGACGTCGTCCCGATCCGCACAGGCATCGTCAGCGATTTGCACAGGCACAACGAGAAGCGCGTGCAGCGCGATGCGATCAAGCACAGGGCCCAGTTCTACGCCGGAGAACCTCTTACCGATCCTGCCCGCTACCTCGCGGTATTCCTCGAGGATCTCCGTAGAGACGACAAGATCGAACCGATCGGCGATCCAGGCGGAGAGGATCCGGGAGGGTGGTCCCGAGAAGAAGATCGCCGAGATGAGGACGTTCGTGTCGAGTACGACCCTCATCGTCCGCGACGGACGCGGCGGACCGCGTCCCCGACGTCCGAGGGCTTGATTCCAGCGCGGCGGGCTTGTGAACGGGCCTTCCGGAGCATCGATCGCAACTCACTCTTGGCGGGAGCAGCGATCCTCTTCAGGACGACCGTGTCTCCCTCACCCATGACCACAAACTGCGCGCCGACCTCGAGGCCGAGTGCCTTGCGGACATCTTCCGGGATGACCACCTGACCTTTCGAGGACATTCGTGTTGTCGCAATCGTTGCCATGCCCGGCCCTCCGTCTTACCGGTAAGAACGTACCGCGGCGCGCTTCGATCCGCAAGTGTCTGGTGCCGGAGGCAGGACTCGAACCTGCACTCCCCGAAGGGAAGGGGATTTCAAGAGAGTGAGGAGAGGGCGGCGAATCGAGGTTTTCTCAATTCGTTGCCCTTTCCCGTTTCCGAGGCTTACGAGGAGTGCTCTACAGTCCGAGGGTTATGGACACCCAGATGGACACCTGTTTCCGCGGCTGTGCCCGACGGTGACCGTGGAACTTGGTTGTGGCAGACTGTGAGCGAGCAACTCGGTCGCAGGCAGGCCGGCAGGTAAGAGGGAGTGGTCATGGAGATTCAGGGCTCACACGAGGAGGAACTCCTCCGGCGGATCACGGTCGACGCCAAGATCTTCGGGGGAAAGCCAATCATCCGAGGACGCCGGCTAGCGGTGGAACACATCCTCGGGATGCTCGCGGCGGGGGACTCGCCGGAGACAATCCTGGCCGGGTACCCCTGGCTGGAACCCGAGGATATCCAAGCTTGCCTCGTCTACGCTCGACGACTGGTCGGACACGAGCGCGTTGAGCCAGCCCTCGGTGGAAGCGCGGCTTGAGGGTCCTCCTGGACACTTGTGTCTGGGGCGGAGTGCGGAAGGCACTCTCCGCTGCGGGCTACGACGTCATTTGGGCCGGTGACTGGCCGGTCGATCCAGGAGACGAGGAGATACTCGAACGGGCACGCCTGGAGACGCGAGTACTCGTCACGCTGGACAAGGACTTCGGTGAGCTCGCGATCGTCCACCGCCTGCCTCACAGCGGCATCGTGCGCCTCGTCGCCATGTCGACCTCACGCCAGGTAGAGATGTGTCTGGCCGTTCTTTCCCGGTATGCTTCTCAACTCGAAGCAGGTGCGATCGTCACGGCAGACGCCCACCGGATCCGGCTTCGCCCGGCGGAAGACCGCGGGGAGTGACGTGGAAGCGACGCGTGAGCTCCGGATCAGAACGAGACAGTCCGATCGACCCCGCTTCCCCCTCGCTGGGCGCGGACCTGGAATCCAGTTCTGACTCGAACCCAAGCGTGCCTCGGATGGGCGATGGACCACCGAGCGTTCTGAGGAAGGACGAGCTCCTCGCGCGGATCGCCGGGGAGCAGACTCGCCTTGCCGCTCTCGATCGCCAGCGGGACGAGGTTCGTGATCGACTGGAGGTTCTGTGGACGCAGCTCGCCGAGGCATCAACCGTGCGACAGGAGCGAGACGTCCAACTTCCCCTTCCAACGCGCCCCGTGCCGCTCAACACCGCCGAGGAAAAGGTCCGGCTCTTTCGATCCCTGTTTCGCGGGCGTGAGGAGGTCTTCCCCGCTCGGTTCGTCAGTAAACAAACCGGCAAGTCCGGCTATGCCCCCGAGTGTTCCAACAAGTTTGTCCGCGGCGTCTGCGGACTACCAGCGGTCAAGTGCGGTGAGTGCCCGAACCAGGCTTTCCTTCATGTCGACGACCAGGCCATCATGAACCACCTCCGGGGTCACCACGTGATGGGCGTTTACCCCATGCTCCAGGACGAGACCTGCTGGTTCCTGGCGGTCGATTTCGACAAGGCCGCGTGGCAGGAGGACGTGACCGCCTTCGTCGAGACTTGCCAGACGGTCGGCGTGCCCGTTGCCGTCGAGCGCTCGCGCTCAGGCAACGGCGCCCACGCATGGTTCTTCTTCGCTTCCCCGGTCGCCGCCGGAATCGCGCGGAAGATGGGTTGCTACCTCATCACGGAAACGATGTCCAACCGACACCAACTCCGCATGAAATCGTACGACCGGCTCTTCCCGAACCAAGACACAATGCCGCGGAAAGGCTTCGGGAACTTGATCGCACTGCCTCTCCAGCGCGACGCGCGGCAGTACGGGAACACGGTCTTCCTGGATGCCAGTCTCGAGCCGTACCCAGACCAATGGGCGCATCTCGCTTCGGCTCCGCGAATCGAGCCTGCCGCAGTCGAGGCGATCGCCCGTGAGGCAATGCGGCGAGGTCAGGTTGTGGGCGTCCGCCTCGCGGAGGTGCCGGACGAGGATGCGGCCGCTCCGTGGGCGCAACCGCCTTCGCGAAAGCCAAGCAACGCGCGCATCCCAGGGCCTTTGCCAAGCAACGTGCACGCAGTGCTCGCGCAACGTCTGTTCGTCGACAAGGGAGAGCTACCTTCGCCGCTTCTGAACCGGATCAAGCGTCTTGCCGCGTTTCAGAATCCCGAGTTCTACAAGAAGCAGGCGATGCGACTCTCGACGGCTTCGACACCACGCGTGATCGCCTGCGCCGAGGAGTTCCAACAGCACATCGCATTGCCAAGAGGATGCCGCGGTAACCTTGACGATCTTCTCAAGGACCATCGCGTGACCCTCGCTGTCGAGGATCACCGTCACCTGGGCGAGCCGCTTCAGGTCCAGTTTCACGGCACGCTCACACCGATCCAGGAGCAGGCAGCGCAGGCGCTGCTCCGAGAAGACATCGGGGTCTTCGTCGCGCCCCCCGGAATCGGCAAGACGGTTCTGGGGACGTACCTGATCTCCCAGCGGCGCTGCAGCACTCTTGTCCTCGTGCACCGGACCCCGCTTCTCGACCAGTGGGTCACCCAGCTTTCCATGTTTCTCGGCATCGACGAGAAGACGGTCGGTCGGGTCGGGGGCGGGAAACGCCGGACGAGCGGCACGCTGGATGTGGCGATGATCCAGAGCCTCGTTCGAGGCGGGCAGGTCGACGACATCGTCGCCGCCTACGGGCACGTTATCGTAGACGAATGTCACCACGTCCCGGCCGTATCGTTCGAGCGGGTGATGTCCGAGGTCAAGGCGCGGTACGTGGTGGGGCTAACAGCGACGCCGCATCGCCGCGATGGCCACCATCCGATTCTCGAAATGCAACTCGGGCCAGTGCGTTTCTCCGTGGATGCGAAGAGCCAAGCCGCGCGGCGCCCGTTCGAGCACAAGCTCATCGTGCGCGAGACAGGCGTCCGGTTTGACGGGGCACCAGTGGATAAGTCCATCCAGGAGATCTACCGAGCCCTCGCCGCGGACGAGCAACGCAACGGGCTGATCCTCGACGACGTCGTCCGGGCTGTGGCGGACGGAGCGTCACCGATCCTGCTCACGGAGAGACGCGATCACCTCGAGTACCTCGCCGAACGGTTGCGGAGCTTCGTCCGCCACTTGGTCGTGCTTCGGGGAGGCATGACATCCCGCCAGCGACAAGAACTTGGGAACCAGCTGGCCGAGGTCCCGGACCGCGAGGAGCGACTCGTCCTTGCGACGGGGCGCTACATCGGCGAGGGGTTCGATGACGCCCGGCTTGATACGCTGTTTCTCGCCATGCCGATTTCGTGGAAAGGTACGTTGGTACAGTACACAGGGCGCCTGCACCGTCTGCATCCAAAGAAGAAGGAGGTACGCATCTTCGACTACGTCGATGTGGACGTCCCCGTGCTGAGGCGCATGTTCGAGAAGCGCCTTCGGACCTACCGGGCTGTTGGCTACGCGCGGGGCGAGGCGCCGCTCGGCTACCCGGAGCCGCTCGACGAACCGATTGTCGAGTACGACGAGGAAGCGCTTCGCCGCTTCGATGACATCGATTGAGTACCCCGTGCCCCGACGTCGTGCGGAGGAAAAGCAGCGAGGCCCGGCGTCCCGGGGCCAGCGTTGGCCGCCGAGCAGGTCTCGCCTGGAGCGGCTCGTTGAAGAAGCCATCGTCGACGCATACGGTGATTCCGAGCAGCGCACGGCGTTCTTGACCATGTTGCAGGACAACCTGGAACTACCGTTCGAGACCCTCGTACTCGGTGTGCCCGTGAGGATCGAGCGCGTGGACATCACGCCGGCGGACGAGATCGTTGCCGTCTGTCGCCGTGGCAGAGTACGGCAGAACCTCCCGATTCTCTCCCTGCCCTTGCCCTCTCCCCGCCCTGCAGGAGCGGAGTGGATCGAGGCTTACCGGCGTTGGGCACGTGGGAAGTAGGTCGGAGAGGCTCCAGACGGACACCTGAACGCAGAAGCGGTTCAACGGGTGGTTCGGTTCTCTTTGCAAGTCGTTGAGAACAAATGGTGCCGGAGGCAGGACTCGAACCTGCACTCCCCGAGGGGAAGGGGATTTTAAGTCCCCTGCGTCTGCCATTCCGCCACTCCGGCGATTGTCGGATTCTATCGCGCCCTCAAAGGCTTGGCAGGAAACCTGTTTGCCGCCCGGAGGCTCTCAAAAGAAGAGGAGAATTGACCTGATCGGCGCTTCGTGGCTGAATCCGGGGCGAAGGAGGACGTCCAATGCGTAAAGTCCTGACCATGCTCGGCATTCTCGCTGTCCTGGCGCTCGGAAGCGCGGCCCTGTTCCAGCGCGCGGAAGCGGCGTTCGCCGCCTGCAAGTACAAGTGCATCTGCAGCGTGCCCCATCGCTGCTGCACGTTGAACGGGGTCACGACGTGCAAGCCGGACCCCAACGGTCCGCTGCAGTGCACGCAGGTCTACAACTGCTGACCCTGCGGTGGCGCGGGTCGTTTCGCAGACGGCCGGCTGGTGGGGCGACGGGAGTCGCCGGTCGCCTCCCGTCGCCTCATCGTCTTCCGTCAGTGCCGGATCGGCACGCAGCGACAGCAGTTGTTGCCGGTCGGCTTGAACTCGTACCCGTCGGGGCAGCCGGGGCACCGGACGAGCGAGCAGTCGACGGACATCACCGGCGGCGCCAGGAGCGACAAGACTCCGAACGCGACCACGGCGAGCATGGCGGCGGCGAACGTCTTCTTCACGGGATGACCTCCTCTTCGATCGGTTGAAGGGATCGAGACAAACTGTCGAATTCTACACGACTCGCGGGGGACGGAACTGACGGTCTCGGGGGCAGGTCAAAACGACTCCCGGTTGGTAAGAACTCCAAAGCGGGATTCGATTCAAGTCTCCCGACCCGGCATCCTGAACCCTCGGAACACCTGGTACCGAATGGCCTCGCTCGGCCCCATGCGCGTGGCGAACCCGTTGATCGGCAAACGGCTATCCCGCCGAGGGACCCACGGACCGCGATTCGCTCATGATCGAAAGACGGAATGCGCGAAGGAGAGGCACGCTTCTCGCACCCCGACGCATCGATCGAGAATGAGCGCGGCGGCGCGGCCGCCGAGGAGGTGTGCCAACAGGCGTGGCTCGAGCAGATGACCCAGAAAAAGTGACGCGCACCGTCTGAAAGCCGCGCCCGCGCGTCCTCACACCACCGCGACCTTCACGCAGTGGATCGGCGGGAGCGAGTCGAACAGGCAATCCCAGTCCTCGCCGCCGTCACGCCCGATCCACAGCTGTCCGGTCGTGGTCCCGAAGTACAGCGCGGGCGTCTTCAGAGGGTCGATGTCCATCGCGTCGCGCTGGACCGTGAAGAAGCTCTCCTTCTTCGGGAGCCCCCGGGCGAGCCGCTTCCACGAGCCGCCGCCGTTCTCGCTGCGCCACACCGCGGGCGCGCCGCCGGGACAGGTGCGTGTCGTCGCCTCGAGCGGCATGACGTACACCGTGTCGGCGTCGTGCGGGTGCACGACGATCGGGAAGCCGAAGTCGGACGGCAGCCCCTTGGCGATCGAGGTCCACGTGCGGCCGTGGTCGTCGCTGCGCAGCACACCGATGCCCGGACGATCGTCCCAGCCGCCGTGGTTCTGCATGTAGAGCCGGCCGGGCGCGTCGTCGTGGCGCGCGATCTTGTGTACGCACTGGCCGAACTCGGGGTAGGGATCGGGCACGAACCCGGCGCCGACGCCCCTGTTGGACGCGGCGAAGGTCGCGCCGCGGTCCTCGCTCAGGTAGTGGCCGCCGGTCGAGATCCCGACGTGCACCCGATCCCCGTCGCGCAGGATCGTGTGCAGGCACAGCCCGCCGTTTCCGGGCTGCCACTGGCGCGCGTGCGCGTGGTTGCTGATGCCGGGGACCATCTCCCAGGAATCGCCGCCGTTCTCGCTCCTGAACAGCGACGCCGGCTCGACGCCGCACCACAGCTCCTTCTTGTCGTCGCCCACTTCCAGCGACCAGATGTTGGCGAGGGCGCGCCCGTCATCCTTGGGGAAGGCGGGAGCCGACTTCGTCTCCTTGAACTTCTTCCCGAGATCGGTCGAGCGCAGGACCTTCATGCCGAAGAAGGCGTTGCAGCTCGAGGCGTAGATGCGCGGCGTGCCGCGCGTGTCGATCAGCGCCGCGTAAACGGCCACCCCCGCTCCGAACGGTCCGCGCAGTTCGAAGCTGCGCCGGTTCTTCGTCGCCTCGGCCACGAACAGACCCTTCTTGGTCCCGATGCTGAGGATCACGCGCTTCGCCATGCTCAACCTCCTGAAACCGCGGGCAGTATGGTGATGACGTCTCCCGGCGCCAGAGCCGTGTCGAGCCCTTCGCGGTCGCGCACGTGGGACGTGTTCACGAACAGGCCCACGTGGCGGCGCACCGCGCCCGTCTCGTCGCAGATGCCGCGGTACAGCGAGGGGTGGCTGCGCTCGAGCTCCGCCAGGGCGGCGCGCACGCTCGGGGCCGACGACAACCGAATCTCCGAAGCGCCGTCGCTGTAGTCGCGCAGCGCCGCTGGAACTTGGATCTTGACGCTCATGGCCCGGGCGATTCTACAGGAACCCGCAGGTTCTTCACCACCGCGGCCACGGCCGCTACGGCCGCTTCGCCTTCCCCTTGGCCTCCGCGGAGGAGATGTCGGAGCTGCGCCGCCAAGGGATGGACATCCCGCTCGAAGTCGCGTTCATGACGCTTGTAACCTCCTGCCGGGTACGGGTTCACGGTGGCATGGGAGTCCCGCTCACCCATCCACGCGTCCCTCACTCCTGGCGACCTCGGTAATGACCTCGAGGATCGCCGAACGTGTGACGGCCTCCTGTCCTTCACGACTCAAGGTTGCTGTGCCATCGAACAGCTGGTGACCGTAGCGGCCGAACTGCGAGTGATTGCCACCCTTGATCTCCACCCACTTCGTGTGCTTCGGAAGCAGTCCTCGGTTGGAGACTATTCGATCCACGGGCGCGACGCCGTCGTTCGAAGCGTAGACCTTCGTGACCGGTATCTCGAGGAACGACAGATCGTCGTGCTTGGGATGCGTGGTCCCGATCAGCACCATCGCGGAAAGAGCCCTTGCGTCGGAGCGTGCCATTCGAGCTGCCAGCGCACCGCCCAGCGAATGTCCTGATATCACCCAATGCGATAGCTCGGGATGGGCCGCGATCACGCCACGCGCTCGGTCCACGGCTGCCCTCTTGTGCGGTTCGAGGGGCGCGAACCGGTATGGGAGCTTGATTACGAAGACGGGGTACCCTGCTTCGGCTATCGGCCGCAACAGGGGCGCATAGGCGTAGGCGGAGACACCGGAGCCGCAGATGAAGATCAGGGCCGTCTTGCCGCCTGCCGAAACGGGCGAGAACGCCAGGATTGCAGCCTGGTCCAAGACGGAGATTGCCGGGTTGCTCCGCAGCAGGTCGTCGTCGACTCCGCGAGTGCGAAAGGAGTTGGCGAGCCACGATGTCGAGATCACGGCCCAAAGGAGGAAACCGTACCGGATCCAGCGGCGTACTGCAGACGACTTTCGTTTCGTCATGGCTACCGCATCTGTCACGGGTCATGGCTCGGTCGGCCGTAGGCGCGACGAGTCAAAGCCGGAAGCGCAGCCACCCAATGAACCCGCTCAAGAGCAAGGCGAACACCCCGCCGACTCGGAAGGACCATGCACGCTCGAGTGACGCACGCCCCATGATTCGCACCGCGAGATGCGGGGCAACGAAACGCCCCAATCCCTTCAGCACCTGTGCCCAGCCGAGCAAAGTCAGAACAAGGGCAGGTCCGTGCCACACGTTATGGAAGCCGACGATGATGCTGCCGAAGGTCAGGCAGAGGAATCCTTCGACAAAGGCTCCGGAGGTGCCTTGGGCGGCGAGGGCCTGATAGTAGGTGACCCAGGCCTTCGGCTTGAGCAGATGCGAAAGCCCGATCACGAGGAGGCTGACCGCCGAGAAGACTTGGATGGCTTGTTCCATGATGAGCCCTTGCCGCAGCGCCGAGCCGCCGAGAGACGATGATAATGGCGATCCACGGATTGTCATAGGATGAGGTCGCCGTCGCTTCGGGAAGATCGCTCCGTGATAGAATCCCGCGGCAGGATTCGATGAGCATCGACCCCGATCAGAGAGATCGCTGGCTACGGGAGTTCCAGCTCAACGGCTTCGTCGTGCTGCGGAACTTCCTGCCGGCCGATTTCGTCCTCGCGATGCGCGAGGAGCTGACGCCGCTGCTCGATGCGGAATACGCCAAGTCCAAGAAGGACGGCTTCGCCGAGGGACGCGCCTACGGGAGGCTCGGCCTGCACCTCGAGCACTACGCCGGGATGTGGAAGGGCGCCCTCGCCGACGACCGCTACCAGCGGAACCCGATCATCGAGGAGCTGGTCGACGCCACGCTGGGCGCGGACTGCTGGGAGCGAGGCTGGACCCTGGTGGAGGCGGCCTGGAAGGGCTCGGCCTTCATGCAATGGCATTCCGACGTCAAGCCCGAGGACGCCCCCGATCCGCGGGCGCGCCACGAGACGGTCCGCGTGACCTACAACGTCCCGCTGGTCGATTTCACGTGGGAGAGCGGCGCGATGGAGGTCCTGCCGGGCAGTCACCTCCTGCCTCGGGACTTCGGCGGCGTCGTCGGGGTCGCCAACATCCACCCGTATCGGCTGCGCTTGAACCTGGGAGATGCCGTCTTTCGCGACGGCAACATCCTGCACCGCGGAACCCCGAACCTCGACGATCGCGTCCGGCCGATGCTGGACCAAACCTACAAGAAGAAGCGCACGAATCGCTGAGTCTCCGCCGCGACCCGCCGCCGTAGCCCCTCGGGTCCGGCCCGTGCGTCCGCCGCTCCCGTTCAGCGGGGAGTCGACGGGTCGGCGATCGCCCACAGAGTCGACGGTGTGCGGATCAGCAGGATGCCCTCGGACACCGCGGGGGTGGCCATCACGGCTTCGCCGATCTCGTTGACGGCGATCTCGCGATACACCGGCCCGGCCTCGATGACGTAGATCAGTCCTTCCTCGGTCGGCACGTACAGCTTGCCGTTGACGGCGACGGGCGAGCCCGTGAAGGTGCCGCCCCGGGAGAACCGCTGCTTGTAGATCGGCGCGCCGCTGCCGGCGTCGTACGCCACGATGCGGCCGTTGTGGTGCACGACGTACAGGATGCCGCGATAGAGCAGCGGGGTCGGCATGTAGGCTCCGCCTCGCTCTTCGCTCCACACGATACGGTCGTGGTCCTCGCCGGGGCCGACCCCGAGCGCGCCGCGAGCGCCGGCTCGAACGGCGTAGATCGGCTTGACCGGCGCGTAGCCGGCGGTGACGTAGACGACCTGATCGTCCACGACCGGCGTGGCGATCGCGAGCTCGGAGTTCGGACCCAGGCTCCACAGCTCCTCGCCGGTCAGCGGGTCGTATCCATGGATCGTGGAGCCGTTCAACACCAGCTCGTCTCCGCCGCTAGACCTCAGGATGTTCGGCGTCGCCCACGACGGCACGACGTCGCGCGCGGTGCGCCACAGCTCGCGGCCGCTCCACAGATCCCACGCGGCGACGTAGGGACCTTCGTGAACGTCGACCTGCAGGATCACCTGATCGCCGTAGAGCACGGGCGAGCTGGAGAAACCCCACTCCGCGCCCGGATCCTGCGGGGCGCCCGCGTTGAGCCCGCCGAGATCGTGCTTCCACTTCATCTGCCCCGTCAGATCGAGGCACGCGATCCCCGCGGTCGGGAACGCCGCGACCACGAGCTTGCCGTCGGTCACCGGCGTCGAGTTGGCCTGCGAGGCCTTGAAGTGACGGCGAGAGAGCGGAACTCCGCGACCGACCTCGGTCGCCCATCGTGGGTTCCCGGTGCGCTTGTCGAACGCCAGCACGCGCCACGAGTGCTCGACTTCCTCGTCGACGGGCGTGCCTTCCCCGGTCAGGCCGGTGCGGATCTCCTGGGCCACGCCCTCTGCCACGGCCGTCGTGACGATCACGAGATCGTCCCACACGATCGGGCTCGAGTTACCCAGTCCGGGCAGCTCCGCGCGCCACCTCACGTTGCTCCTGCGCCTCACGTCCCAGGTCGCGGGCGTGTCGACCCCGTCACCGACACCGGATGCCGCCGGGCCGCGAAAACCCGGCCAGTTCCTGGTCGTGACGCCCGCGGCCGGCTCGACGTCCTCGGGCTCCGGATCGTAGGCCTCGGGCCCGACGGGCTCGGCCACGCTGCGACGCAGGCTCTCCGGCTGTTCTCCGTCGCGACGCAGCTCGACCATCTCGATGGTCCCCGCGCGCCCCCAAAACGACGCCTCCAGGCTCCCGTCCGTCGAGCGAAACGTCCGCTCCGCCACCGCCGTAAGCGCGACGGGCTCGGCACCGCCCACCGAGAGGCCCAGGCCGCTCTCGAGAACCGTCACGTCGACGAGCGTGTCCGTGCTGAAGCCCTCGAACAGGCCGCCGAACCGGCCGAGGTCTTCCGCCGAGTAGACGGGCGGAGGCGGGTCCGGGCGGGACAACGCCGTGTTCAGGGCGTCGCGCACGGAGGGATCGATGTCCGAGCGGGCGCGCAGCGCTTCGAGCCGCGTTTCGTGGATCGGTCCGCTGTCGACCGCGGCCTGGGCCAGATCCGCCAGGCCCTCCGAGGCGGCGTACTCGAGCGCCGACTCGCGATCGTCCGCGCCGCCGCCGAGCAGCGCGATCGCCACGTCGATGTGCTCGCCGTTCAGGGCCTGGTCGAGCGGCGAGGCGTTGAAGAACTTCTCGCGGTGATCGGGGTCCGCGCCCCGTTCCAGGAGATGGGTCACGACCTCGAGGTGGCCGGCCCCGGCAGCCATGCCCAGCGCGGTGGCGTCGTAGCGGTCGACGGCGTCCACCGCGACTCCCGAGTCGAGGAGCCGCCGGACGCCTTCGAGATCTCCGGCGCGCGCCGCCGCGAACAGCTCGTCGGGACCGCTGTCGCGAGCGGCATCGTGCTCCGCGGGGCGACACGCCGCCACGAGCAATACCGCGAGCAGGATGGGGAGCGCTTTCAAGGTTCCGGGGTCTCGGTTGCGATCTCGACCTCGTTTCTCCGGGAGCCGGCCCCTGAATATCATCGCGACGGGTCCCCGTCAACGACACAGGAGATGCCCACCGGGTCGACGCTCAGCTCCGCCGACAGGTCCTCCGGCCCGACCAGGGTCGCCCGGGCCCACGAAACGACCTCCTGCTCCTGGGAAAACAGGACGACCTGGCGCTCGCGGCTGATGCGGTGCACGAGGTCGAGAAACGCCAAGCTCCTGGCGGCGTCGATCTGCACGGTGACGTCATCGAGCAGCAGCGGGGCCGGCTCGCCGAACGTCGCGAGGTGCTCGGCCAGCGCGATGCGGACCAGCAGGTAGACCTGCTCGGCGGTTCCGTGCGACAGCGACGTCGCCTTCCGCCAATCCTGTCCGCGAGCCCGCACCTTGACCTCGAGGTTCGCCGGGTCGACCAGCGCCTCGTGGTAGCGATTGCCGGTCACCGAGGCGAGACGGCTCTCGACCGCGGAAGCGAGCCTGGGCGCGATATCGCGCTGCACGCGGTCGCGCGCGGCCTCGAGGAACTCCAGGGTGCGGCCGAGCGTGACCTCCAGGGTCTCGACGCGCGTCAGCTCGCGCTGCGCCCGGTCCCGCGCCTCCTCCGCTGCGGAAACGTCGGCCAGGTCGCGCTCGTGCGCCTCGACCCGCCCGGACAGTCGTTCGAGGCGGCCACGCGCCTGTTCGAGTCGCTTCTCGAGGTCGCGCAGGCGCGCCTCCGGGTCCGGGCCCATGTCGAGCTCCGGCTCGCCTTCGACGGGCGGGGGGGCCGCGCGCACCAGTCTCTCGAGGTCCGCTTCGAGCTCGGCGAGATCTCTCCCGGCGAGCAGCTCCTGCAAGGCGGCCCATGCTTCGCGGTCGCGCTGCAACTGCGCGATCTCCTGCTCGACGCCGCTCGCGATCTCGCGAAGCCGCGCCACGCGATGCTCGAGCGCGCCGTCCTCGACACCGAAGCTCCGCGCAACCGCGAGGATTCGCTCCTCGGCGGCTCGACGCTTGCGGAGATCCTCGGCGGCCGCATCCTCGGCGCTGCGCTCCGACCGCAGCGCTCGCTCGAGGTCGTGCCTGCGCGAGGCCTGGATCGACCGGCGCGCGCGATTCTCGCACTCCAGCCGGTAGCGCCGGAGAAGGGACTCCGGGTCGGAGTCTTCCGCGGCGTCCTGCGAGCCTTGCAGTCGCGCCGTCACAACGGAATGGAGTCGCTCCGCGGCGCGCCGTTCCGTTTCGCGCGCGCGCTCCAGACGCTCCACCCATCGCTCGCGACCGCGCCGGACGACATCCGAGTCCTCGACCTCGTTGGCCAGCGCTCTCAACCGTGCCGGGTCCGGCGCGAGACCGGCGCTCGACAGTCGCCGCTCGGAATTGCGGCGGCTCTCCGCGGCTTGCTCGGCGGCCGCCCTGTGCAGCGCCCGCTTGGCCTCGAGGTCGTGGCTCCGCTCCCCTGCCGGCGATCGCCGGAGCGCCGCGGCGATCAGGACGGCCACCCCGACCGCGACCGTGGCCAGGCCCACGCCCGGCAGGCCGGGCGCGAAGACGGACATCACGAGTCCGACGATCGCCAGGGTCGCGCCGACTCCCAGAAGCGCAGGCCTCCACGGCGACGGGGAAGCGCGTCCCGCCTCTCCCGTCGGGCGGGGAGGGCCGCCGTCGCCGTCGAAGGCCGGCAGCGGGACTTCGAGAGCATCGGCCAGGGCCCGCAGCTCGGGAACGCTCAGTCCCCCGGTGTCCGGAGCCGGCGCGCCGACCGGCTCGGCCTCCTCGATCACCTCCACCTCGCGCCGCGCCGCCCGCCAGCGTTCCGCGGCGCTCACGACCTCGCTCGCGGGCTCGAGATCTCCGGGGGGCACGTCGGGAAGCGCGCGGATCTCGGCCTCGATGGCCTGCGACCCCGGACCTTCCCGGGGCGGAGGCGTCGCCGGGCCGGAGTCGAACGCGCTCAGAGCTTGACGCAGCGCGGAGAGCCGCTCGACGCCGGCGGCCGGGTCCGGCGGCGCGCCCTCCGGGAATCGAGAGGCCAGCGACCGTGCGCGCGCGACTCGTGCTCGCTCGGTCGAGACCCGGGTCCGGAGCAGCGCGCTCCTCGCGGCGAGCAGCTCGCGCTCCGCGTCGCGCGCTTCCCCCCGCGCGACCTTCCTTTCGCCGACGAGCGCCAAGTACTCGTCGTGCGCCCGGCGGGCCTCCGCCAGCTTGCGGCCGGCGTCGTCCAATCCCTGGAGCGCGACCTGGAGCGGCCTCGTCGAGTTGCGGCGCCGCACCCCGACCTGTTCCGTGGAGAACGTCCGGATCCGGGCGATGGCGGCTTCGGCGGTCTCGTCGGCACGCCCGCTCGCGGCGGCTTTCTGGAGCTGCTCCTGCAGCTCGCCGGCGTTCGCGAGCACCGCGAGGACCTCGGCCTGCCGGATGCAGATCGTCTTCGGGAGGGTCTCGCGCGTCAGGCCCAGCAGCACCGCGCCGTCGGGCGCGCCGTCGCGGATCAGCTCGCCGGTGACGTCGGCGCCGGTCAGGAGATCGAGGGCCCGGCTCTCCGCCGGCTCGTCGAAGTTCTGCACGATCTGGATGCGGCGCCCGTCCGCGAGCTCCACGTCGACCTCGACCGACCACGTGTCACCCGTCCACGGCCGGTGGCGCTCGATGAACGTCTTCTCCTCGAGGCTCCTCGCGCCGCGCACGCGGCGCATGCCGCACAGGCCCGCGAAGATCGCGGCGTGCCAGCTCGACTTCCCCGCCTCGTTCGGCCCGTAGAGAACGTTCATTCCGGGGCGCAGCCGAAGCTCCCGGTCCCGCAGAGGACCGAAGGCCCGGGCGCGAACCGCGAGGAAGCGCATCACGCCACCTCGAGATCGTCGCGCCCGTCGAGCGCGCGCAGGCCCGTCAACAGCACCCGGGTCCGCTGGTCCTCGGCGAGGCCCGCCGCGGCCTGGACGTCGCGGACGAACTGCCCGCGGACCGTGTGCTCGCGTGCGATCCGCTCCAGGTCGTAACCCGCCCGGATCCCCCGCGCACGCACGGCGACTTCGTCGAGCGCATGGGGAACCGTCGCGAGCGCGGCGAGGTCGAGATCGATCTCCGGAGCCACCTCGCCGCTGACGGTGAGGCGCGCCGTGCCGTGCAGGCCCCGGAGGGCCTCGACCGCCCGCTCGCGAACGTCATGGAAGCCGGCGCAGCCGGTGACGTCGACCTCGCGATCGTGCACCTGCGAGACCGCGACGATCCGCCGTTGCCGTCTCAGTTCGCCGCTCGCTTCGACGTCGACCACGACCGCGCCGCGCTCGCCGGTCTCGCCGAAGGTCAATGGGTCGGGATTGCCCGGATAGGTGTGGAGCTCGCCGTCTTTCGGGCTGTGGTAATGCCCGACGAACGCGTGGCGCAATCCGGCGCGCTCGATCTCCCCGGCATCGAACGGTGCGTGATCCGACTTCTCTCCGGCCTCGAGGGCCAGGCCCGAACGCTCCGAGCCGTGGAACAAGGCCAGGTTCAGACCCCCGTGGACGGTGAATCCATCCTCCAGGAAGCCCCGAGGCCTCGCGGGGCCCAGGAACGCGGCCCCCCATAGCCGCAGCCCACTCGCGAGCTCGACGGGTTGCAGCCGATCGTCCGTGAAGACGTGCACGTTGCCCGGCCACTCGACCTGAGCGTAAAGGCTCCGCGGGCCGTACCAATCGTGATTCCCCGGAGCGATCAGGATCCTGCGGTCGGTCTCGCCGAGCTTGGCGACCAGGAATTCGCGCGTGTCGGGCGTGAAGCGGTCGTGCTCGTAGAGGTCCCCGCCGAACAGAATGGCGTCCGCCGA
>Ga0302046_10000281_pt1 | contig 53778 bp, 35 predicted proteins | sample RVTome_11_FD_200261 | JGI IMG/M metagenome (GOLD analysis project Ga0302046, IMG submission 200261) | Soil microbial communities from uranium-contaminated site in the Upper Colorado River Basin, Wyoming, United States - RVT147D111 (version 2) ...
AAAGTTACTCCAGAGGAGATGGCTACCATCAATATTACCCATCAAAAGTTTCACGGAGAATGGAACTATATCATCAATCCGAGATAATTATGAGATGTAAATGTTATTCATTGACGCGCCCTAACCCTCTCCCCCGGGGAGAGAGAACAGCATGCCACCCCGGGGTGAAGGAATCAGGAATCCAGTCTCTCTCCGCGCGGAGGATGACTCTCCCTCTCCCGCCGGGAGAGGGTTGGGGTGAGGGGCCATTGAATAGTACGTACACTGTCCCGGTTCTTGGAGAGCCCCGATGGGCCATTCTGCGCGGGACCCGCCTCTTCAGCCCAAAAATAATGTGCTTTTCCCCTTGCTACGGCCGCGCCCTTGCCGTAGCGTCCGGCCTTCCTCCTCGGGAGGAGCAGACGTTTCTGACCTACCCCGTGTTCTTCGGGCACCGGCTGATTGGTTGGCAACGCAGGTTCACCGCGTGTTGCGGCGAGCCTTTGTGAACCAAAAGCCAAAAGCCGCTCCCAGGCGCCTTGCCGCCCACGTTCCCACAACATCCATAGAACAGTTATATCGACCCCCGGCCCTTTGGGGCCGCCGAAGGGGTCATCCATGCAATTCATGTCATCCTCATCGTTTCAGGACCTCCAACTCCATCCTTCGCTCCATAAGGCCATCGACGCCTGCGGCTTCACCACCCCCACCCCCATCCAGCAGGAAGCCATTCCCATCGTCCTCGAAGGACGCGACCTGATGGCCTCGGCCCAGACGGGCACCGGCAAGACCGCCGCCTTCGTGCTGCCCGCCCTGCAGCGCCTGATCACCAACCGGCCCGGGCCCGGACGCGGCCCCCGCGTGCTGGTCGTGACGCCCACCCGGGAACTGGCCATGCAGATCGACAAGGATATCCGCCAGTTCAGCCGCTTCGCGCGCGTCTGGCACGGCAACGTCGTGGGGGGACTCTCCTACGGTCCCCAAATCAAGCTGCTCAGCCGGCCCCTGGACCTGCTGGTCGCCACCCCCGGCCGTCTCATGGATCACATGCGGGAAGGGCGCGTCGATTTCGCGCGCCTGGAAGTGCTCGTCCTCGACGAGGCGGACCGCATGCTCGACATGGGATTCGTGAAGGACGTCCGCCATATCGCCGCCGCCACGCCATCCACGCGCCAGACCCTGCTCTTCTCCGCCACCCTCGAAGGCCAGGTCCTGGAGATCGCGCGGTCCGTGACCCGCGACGCCGCCAAGATCCAACTCGCGGCCAACCGGGATCGGCACGCCATGATCGAGCAGCTCATGCACCATGCCGATGATGCGCAGCACAAGCAGCAGCTCCTGACCCATCACCTGTCCAGCCAAGCCTTGACCCGCGCGCTCATCTTCACCTCCACCAAGCGCCGGGCGGATCGCCTCTCCAAGACCCTGACCGGTCAGGGCCACTCCAGCGCCGCGTTGCACGGGGACATGAGCCAGGCCGCGCGTCGCCGCACGGTCGAACAACTGCGCATGGGCCAGGTCCGCCTCCTCGTCGCGACCGATGTCGCCTCGCGCGGCCTCGACATCAAGGGCATCAGTCATGTCATCAACTTCGACCTGCCCATGGTCGCCGAAGACTATATCCACCGCATCGGCCGCACCGGCCGCGCCGGCGCCACCGGCACCGCCATCTCCCTGGTCGGCCCCGAGGACTGGGCCAAGCTGGCCAGCATCGAGAAGCTGACCGGAAGCAAGCTCAAGCGCGAAGCATTGCCCGGCCTGGAACCCACCTCTGAGGAACCCACCCGCCCCGTCGCATCCCGTCCCTCGGGAGGCGCCCGCCGGTTTGGCGGTTTTCGTCCGCCGCGCCAAGGGGGTGGTTTTCGAGGCGGGAACCGCGGCCGCTTCGCACGTCGCGCCAGCGCCCGCTAGCCGCCCGCTAAACAGGAGCCGCCCACGTCACGAGGCGGTTTCTGCCAGCCATTCAACCACGAACTCCGCCTCCTGCCGTCGGCGGCTACTTGCCTGCCATCCGTTCTTCCACGGGCTGCGAAGGGCCGGACGTCCCGGATCCAGTCCGGCTCAGGGACCTTCAGGCGGCTTGGACTCCCTCAGGGAGAGCACGTACGCCACCAGGGCCCATCGCTCCGCTTCTGTGGTTGCATCCAGAAAACTCGGCATCGGCGTCCCGTCGCGCCCGGTCACCAGCGCGCGATAGATGTCTTCCGGAGCCATCCCGGGATCAACAGTAACCGTCGCATCACATCCTCTTCACCAAGGCGCCGCCTTGTGTCCTGCTCGTCCTTGGGATTCTTGCGCCGCTTTTTGCCCAAAGTGGGCGGCAGCTCAGGCGTCCAGGCTTACCCTGGCTCCGTCCTGCTCCGCCGAAGCCCGGCAGGCGTTGAGAACGCGCTGGGTCTTGAGCGCGATCTCGGGCCATTCCTCGTTGAGCAGGCCCGATCCGATCTGGTCGGCGAAGTTGCGGAAAAGGTTGGTCTCCTGGGCGCTGGGATGGTTGTTGCTGTACTCCCGCACGGCAAACCGCTGGGCGTAGCGCTCCATGGTGAACTCGCACCCCCGCATCGTGTAGGCCGCATTGATGGTGTGAAACGCGACCTCGTTGCCCAAGAAGGGCAGCACAAAGTCATCGACGATCAACTGCCCCTTGTCGCCGCTGATGCTGATCAACTGCTGGTGCTCGGTGAGAAAGGAGGCATAGAAGGAGGCGGTCACGCCGTTCTCAAAGAACAGCTCGGCGGAAAACTCGGCCGGCACCTGCGTCGGGCTGCCCTTGCGTCCCAGAAGCGTCAGGAATCGGCCGGTCACCGCCGTCGGCATCTGGTAGTGCAGCGCCCAAAGGAAGAAGCGGATGCAATACCAGCCCAGGTCCCCCAGGCAGCCGTGGGACTCCAGTCCGCTGTGCATCCGTATGTTCTGGGTCAGGAAGGCCTCCGGAGCGCAAAAGCTGAACAGCCCGGTCAGGCGCTTGATCCGCCCCACGTGCTCCCCGTCGTCCAGCACGTCCCGAATCCGTCCCATCCGCTGGCTGTGCATGAACATGACCCCGTCCATGAACTGGACCTTGTGCTCCCGGCAGGCGGCCACCATGGCTTTCACATCGGCGACGGTGTCGCCGCACGGCTTCTCGCAGATGACATGTTTGCCCGCCTCCGCCGCGCGCAGCACCCATTCCTTGCGCAGGCCGGTCGGCAGCGGGATATACACGGCGTCCACCTGGTCGGAGGCGATCAGGTCCTGGTAGCGTCCCAACGCCTGGGGTTTCACTGGAAAAGGGGCCTCGGTCTGGCAGGCATCGATGAAGGCCTGGCTGCGTTTGAGGTCGCGGCTGGCCACGGCGGTCACCGTTCCGTTGCCCGAATTCAGGATGGCTTCCCAGTTCTTGTTGGCAATGCTGGCGGTGCTGAGAATGCCCCAGCGCAGTTTGGTGTCGCTCATATCTTAATCCCTGGCCAACCCCTGCGGTTGGCGCAAACGGCGGGTTAGCCAACCGGATTTCGCCTCCCATTGCAACCCCGGACATACCGGCCCCGGCGGCGCGTGGTTCATGGACCGTTGGCGGCCTGCCTCCCCCCAATTCCCCTCTGTGTCCCTCTGCGCTTCTCTGTGCCCTCTGTGTTGATAAAAGGGCGCCACCCATGCACTCGCGCCCGGCAGGTCAACGCCACGCGTGATCCCACGCCCTTTCCTTTCAACGCAACGCTCGCAGAGAAGCGCAGAAGGCCGCAGAGGAGCGGGCGTTCAGCGCTTGCTGAAGTCGGTGAAGGCGTCGCCCCCCTTCCGAACGACCGGACCGCCTGAAGGCGGAAGGACAAACGTGGCCGCCCCGGTTTGTCGTTCCCCCTTTTGGCGGTCCGGGTCCTCGCTCCAGGACCGCACAAGTTCGGCGAACCCACCAAGATTGGCCCGGCGTTGCGCCAGAATTGGGTTGGCCTCGGGGGCTCGCGCCCCTCATAGGTACCTCGTGCCTACACCGGACTGGCATGCCACTCCACTCGAGGACCTGCCCGCACTGCTCCGGACCGACCCCGAACAGGGGCTGTCCACGGAGGAGGTGAGCCGTCGCCTGGCCGAGTTCGGAACCAATGAACTCCAGGCCCAGGAATCCCCTTCCGCGCTCGGCATCTTCCTGCGCCAGTTCAAGAATCATCTCATCCTCATCCTCATCGCCGGCACCCTGCTCTCCGCGCTGGTCGGCGAAGGACTCGATGCCCTGCTGATCCTCCTCATTGTCCTCTTTTCCACCACACTCGGCTTTTTCCAGGAATACAAGGCCGAGAAGGCCATCGAAAGCCTGCGCGAGATGCTGTCCCCCACCGTCAACGTCCTCCGGGACGGCACGGAAAAGCAGGTGCCCGCCCATACCCTCGTGCCGGGGGACCTCATGTTGCTGGAGGCCGGAGACCGGCTCGCCGCGGACGGACGGTTGATCGAGGCCCACTCCCTTCAGGTGGATGAATCCCCGCTGACCGGCGAGTCGGTTCCCGTCGAGAAAGCCTTGCCGCCTCTGCCCGAACCAACCCTCGTCGCTGAACGCCTCAACATGGTCTTCACCGGCACCACGGTGACCTACGGCCGCGCCACCGCCCTGGTCTGCACCACCGGCATGGAGACCGAATTCGGCCGCATCGCCACGGAAGTGGGACGTGCCGAGGTGGAGAAGACGCCGTTGGAGCGGCGCACCGAGGAGATCGGCAAGTGGCTCGGGGTGGTCGCCATTGGCGTGTGCGTGATCGTCGGCGGACTGAGCTTGTGGCGCCAATCCCTGTCCGGCCCACTTGAACTTCGCTTCCTCGTCGAGGTGACGATGTTCACCGTGGCCCTGGCCGTCGCCGCCGTGCCGGAAGCCCTGGCGGCCATCGTCACGGGCACCCTTGCGATCGGGATGCATGAAATGGCCCGGCGCCATGCCCTGGTCAAGCGCATGCCGGCCGTGGAGACACTCGGTTGCACCACCGTCATCTGTTCCGACAAGACCGGCACCATCACCCGCGGGGAAATGACCGCGCGCCAGTTGCACCTCCCAGCCCTGGGCAGCGTGCCGGTGTCCGGCACGGGGTACGCCCCCACCGGCAGTCTCGACACCAAGGCCCGTCCCGAGGAGCCCGGGCCGCTCCATGATCTGCTCATGGCCGGGCTGCTCTGCAACGACTCCAGCCTCCTGCAGACCGACGGACGCTGGACCATCAAGGGCGATCCCACCGAGGCGGCCCTGGTGGTCCTGGCCGAAAAAGCCGGGTTGCCCGCCACCCTCAACCGCCGCCGCCACCCGCGCCAGTCGGAGTGCCCCTTCAGTTCCGAACGCAAACTCATGACCACCGTGCATCTCATGGAATCAGGCGGCCTGCAGGCATTCATGAAAGGCGCCCCCGAGGTGCTCCTTCCCCGTTGCACACGGCTCCGCCAATCCCAGAACTCCACGCCGCTGACACCTGAAGCCCGGCGCCAACTGCATGAGGCCCACACCGCCATGGCCGCTCAGGGACTTCGCGTCCTGGCCCTGGCCACGCGCACCGTGATGGGCCAGGACGCCTCCCGCGTCGAGGAGGAGATGACCTTTCTGGGGTTTGTCGGCATGATGGACCCGCCCCGTGAGGAGGCCGTGCGCGCGGTGAAGGTGGCCCGGGATGTCTCCATCCGGCCGGTCATGATTACCGGAGACAACCCGCTCACCGCCCTGGCCATCGCGCGCGAAGTCGGCATCTACCGCGAGGGGGATCACGTCATGACCGGCGCCGAATTGGCCGACATGCCCGATGAGGCCTTCGAGGCGATCGTGGCCGACGTCAGCGTCTATGCCCGCGTCTCCCCCATGGACAAGCTCAAGATCGTCAAGGCCTGGCGGAAACGCGGCGACGTGGTGGCCATGACCGGTGATGGCGTCAACGACGCCCCCGCGCTCAAGCAGGCCGACATCGGCATCGCCATGGGCATCACCGGCACCGCCGTGTCCAAGGAGGCCGCCGACATGGTGCTGCGCGACGACAATTTCGCGACCATCGTCACGGCCATCGAACGGGGCCGCTGGATCTACGACAACATCAAGAAATACCTGACCTACCTGCTCCGGGCCAACCTGATCGAAGTCATCTTCCTGGGCGGCATCGTCACGTTGCTGGGCCCGCAGTATCTGCCCCTGCTGCCCGCCGCGATTCTGTTCATCAACCTCGCCACCGACGGCCTGCCCGCCCTGGCCCTGGGCATCGCGCCGCCGGATCACGACATCATGAAGCGGCCCCCTCGTGATCCTGCCGAAAGCATCTTCTCGCGCGAGGTCCTCACCTTCATCCTGCTGGCCGTCGTGGTGGAATGCCCCTTCTTCTTCTGGCTGTTCCTCCGCAACTCCGGGGACCTTCCCGCGGCGCGCGCCGACATCTTCATCATGTTCGTGGTGATCGAACTTCTCATCGCGCTCAATTTCCGCTCCCTGCGGCACAGCATTTTTAAAGCCCCCCCTCATGGCTGGCTCTGGGCCGCCGTGGGTCTCACCCTGGTGCTCACCGCCGGCACCCTGGCCATCCCCGCGGTGCGGGAGGCCTTCGGTCTCGGATGGCCTTCGCTGGACGAGGCATGGATGCTGCCCTTGGTCGCCCTGCTGGTGATCGGCTCCATCGAGGCCGCCAAGGCATTTCTGCGCCGCCATCCTCGGCCCGGTCGCCGGACGGCTCCCGCGGCAACCCGTGCATCGGACCGATCGGACTAATGGCGGCGCCCCACCCGCCAGCCGCCTACTCCCGGTCCCCGTCGCTGTTCTTCAGGAACTTGAACAGGTCGCTCTCGGTGGACAGGAGGAGCATGGTGTCCTTGTCCAGGATCTGCTGGTACATCTCCATGGACTTGATAAACTCGTAGAATGCGCTCGCCTCGGGCGTGGCGTTGTAGGCTTCATTGTAGATCCGGGTGGCCTCGGCATCGGCCGCGCCCCGGACCTCCTGCACCTTGCGGTAGGCTTCCGATTCGATCTCCAGCAGGTCCTTCTCCTTGCGCCCGGTGATCTTGGCCGCCTCGCCGGCTCCCTCGGACCGGAACCGCTCGGCGATCTGCTGGCGCTCGCTGATCATCCGCTCGTAGATGCGTTGCCGCACGCTTTCGTTGTAGTTGATGCGCTTGAAGCGGATGTCCAGCAGCTCGATGCCGAAGCCCAGGAGCTTGGGGGCGGCTCCCCCGAAGATCCCCTCCTCGACCAGGGCCCGCCCCTTGGTGATGGGATAGAGCATGCCCACGTTGCCCGGGGCGTCGCCCAACACCTCCTCCAGGGCCGGCTCGCGATCCTTGGTGGAGCGGATCACCTCGATCAACTCGTGGCGCGCGATGGCGTTGCGGGTCTCGCTGCCCAGGATGTCATCCAGCCGGGAGAGGGCGCTGCGCTCGTCCCGCAGGCGCAGGAAATACTGCTTGGGATCGCTGATCCGCCAGCGGGCGAACGTGTCCACCACGATGTAGGTCTTGTCCTTGGTCGGCATTTCGTTGGGCTGCCCGTCCCAGGCCAGAAACCGCTTTTCGATGCGGTTGACCTCCTGGATGAAGGGCAGCTTGAAATGCAGGCCGGCGTTGGTCACGGCGCCGCCCACCGGCTTGCCAAACTGCGTGAGGATCACCTGCTCGGTTTCCGGCACGGTGTAGATGCAAAGCAGCACCACCAGGATCCCCACGATGATTCCCGCACTCACCACCAAACCTGCCAGCTTCTTCATTGCGCACCTCCCTTCTCTCCGGTCGGCAACTGCAGCAGCGGCAGCAGGCCGCTGGCGTCCTCGTCCAGGATGATGCGCCGGCCCATGTTCGGCACGATGTCCGCCATCGTCTCGAGGTAAATGCGTTTGCGGGTCACGTCCGGCGCCTTCAGGTACTCGGCCAGCACCGCGCTGAAGGCGGCCACGTCGCCCAGGGCTTCATTGACGCGCTTCAAGGCGTAGCCCTGCGCGGCCTGGAGCTTCTGTTCCGCCTCGCCCCGGGCGCGCGGCACCGCCTTGTTGTATTCGCCGTTGGCGACGTTGATCAGCTTCTCCCGCTCCTGCTGCGCTTGGTTGACCTCGTTGAAGGAGGCCTGGACTTCCTGGGGCGGGTTGACGTTTTTGAGCTGCACCTGGTCGATGCTCAGGCCAAGGTCGTAATTGCTGACGACCTCCTGCAGCTTGGCCAAAGCCTCGGACTCGATCTCCTGGCGCCCGATCGTGATCACCTCGTCCACGGTGCGATCCCCCACCACCTCGCGCATGACGAATTCGGAGGCGTCGCGCAAGGTGTCGTCCGGGGCACGGACTTCAAAGAGGAACTTCCTGGGATCCCGGATGCGGAACTGGACGATCCACTCGACCATGGCGGTGTTGAGGTCGCCTGTGACCATGCTCCGTTCCTGCTCCTGCTCGTCCCGCGGCGTGGATTGGTAACGGTAGGTGCTGCCCCTGGTGGCAAACCCGAATTCCTGCTTGAGCTGGCGCCGCACAGGCACCTTGGTGACGCGGTCTATCCCCAGGGGCAGCTTGAAGCGCAGCCCGGGATCGACGGTTTTGAGATACCGTCCGAAACGCAGCACCACGCCCTGCGATTCCGCCGGCACCGTGTAGGCCATCGTCACCACCGCCAGCACCACGAGCAGCACCGTCGGCGCCCACCAGACATACCGCAGCCACGGCCTGTCCTTCATCAGGTCCACTATCTTGTCCTTTTCCATAGGGGTCGCAGAATGTCAGGGGATCACCCAGAACCGAAGCACGAAATGCCCCTACAGGTTCATGAGCGGGGCGGGCACCATGAACGCATGCTGCTCCAACAAACTGGCCGCCCCGTTCCAGGAGAGGTATTGCGAGAGATACACGAAGAGCACATAGAGCCCCACCATCGGAATCAACCCCGCCCGGCCCAGCCAACGGAACAGTAGATGCCGCTTGGTCTGGCGCCGGTGCCCGCGGCTGACCGCCCAGCCGGTCAGCAGGCGGGCGGGGAAAATGAAGGCCACGAAAAACAGGCTCGGCAACCAGGCCAGCTCCTGGGGCGTCAGCTCGATCTTCAAAAAGTAGAGCGGCAAGGCGAAGAGCACCGTGACCACCATCGCCATCCAAAAGGCGATCGGCGCGCGACGAAACAAATGCCGCACCGCGCGGATCGAAAACATCTCCCGGAAACGGTTGGTCATCGCGAAGTGCGCCTGCAGAAACGGGAGATAGACCACCACGCAGAGAAGGATCAGCGAACCCACCAGGGAAAAGAAAACGCCGCCCTTGTCAGGAGGCAAATTGGACGCCCCCATGAGGATCGCCACCGGCGCCAGCAGCCAGAGCAACGCGCCGAAGAAGCCGCGCACGCCCATCCAGAAATAGTACGGCAATCGCAATCCCGTCACGTAACGCCAGACCGCGTCGCGCATGGCCGCATACTTGCCCTCCTCCGACAGCCAACGCACAAAGCGCACGGGCGCGGGCCAGAGGAAGTGACGGAACCGTCCGCCCCGTATGCAGGCCCAGGCGACATGTCCCACCGTCAGCACGGCCAGCACCGCCACCGCCGCGTGCCAGAAGGTCTCGGAGCGGCTGCCGGGCGCCACCAGGCTGGCGTCCTGCCACAGGCTGGACACCAGGCGCACAGGCCAGAACACCAGCCACGTTCCGAGCACCATGCTGCCCATGATCGAGGCCTGGCGCATGCCGATGAATCCGTCCCGCAACCGGCCGGTGCGGGCGACGCGCCCGCTTGCTTCCAGGAGGTACCCCAGGCTGAGGAGGTTGAGAACAGGGAGGATCGACAGCACGGCCAACCCCACCACGATGGTCACCGCGCCGAAACACCAGTTGCACAGGGTCCACGCCCCGTGCCACAGCCTGCGCCCCCACCCTGGGCGGGGGGCGGCGGTCGCGTCGGCACGCGGCACCGCCTCTGCTGCCCCGGGGCCGGGCAGGATCACGTCCGATGACGAGGGATCGCTCACGATGACGCTATTCAGTCTCACTTTGGGCCTGATGTATAGTTTGAATCGCCTGTGGCGGGGCGGGGGTCTGGGATTGGAACGGGGTGGCTTTCCAGTGCCATGCAGCTACAGGATTGTGGAGGGAGCAAGAGCAAGAGCAAGAGCAAGAGCACGAGTGGGTCATTCCCCAGATGCTGCTGGGGAATCAAGGCTGCGCAGCGGGTTGCGACACAAGGTGAGACAAGGGCGGCCAGAGCACTCTACATCGCACCCTATCAAAGGCCCCTCACCCCAGCCCTCTCCCGGCGGGAGAGGGGGACCTGTCCTCCGCGCGGAGAGAGGCTGCTGCCCTGATCCCTTCACCCTGGGGTGGCATGCTGTTCCCTCTCCCCCCGGGAGAGGGTCAGGGTGAGGGGCCCGGTAAAACGACAACATGTGGGTCGTACTTTTCAGATCAATGGTAAGAGCATGAGTAAGAGCAAGAAGTGACCATCTTGCTCTTACTCATGCTCGTGCTCATGCTCGTGCTCATGCTCCTTCGGGTCACGCTCTTAGCTTCGCGCCTGAGGCTGGGCGGGAAAGGCGGCACGGCCGTTCATTGTCTTGCAACCATCCCCGGCATGAATGCATTCTAGGATGTGAAGGTTGCAAAAGAATCACGACCATGTGGTGGAAGAATCTGATCTTCATTCTGCTTTGCCTTGCGGGTGGCGCCGGCGTCACGCGCCAGTTGCTCACCCGCCCTGCGGTCCCGCATCCGGCGGCGCAGCACCCGGTCCCCGAGACAACGGCGGAGCTCCAGGAGGTGGTGGACCGGCTGGATGCCGCCTTCGCCCATTCATGGCGCGAGGCAGGACTGGAACCGGCGCCCCAGGCCGATAGCCTGCTGGTGGCACGGCGGCTTTCCCTCGCGTTGACGGGCACCATTCCTTCCCTGCAGGAGATACGCGGCCTCGAGACGGTGCCCCGGGCCGAGACCACGCAGTGGTGGTTGTCCCACCTGTTCGGCGACCAGCGCTACAGCGACTACCTGGCGGAACGCTTCGCCCGCATCCTGGTCGGGGTCGAGAACGGGCCGTTCCTGGTCTATCGGCGCCGCCGCCTGGCCAACTGGCTGGGCGACGTCTTCCACGCCAACCAACCCTACGACCGGATGGTGCGCGACCTCATCGCCTCGGAGGGCGTCTGGACCACCCATCCGGAAGTCAACTTCATCACCGTCACCATCGACCAGAACAACGACAAGGAAGGCCCGGACGAGCGGAAGCTGGCCGCCCGTGTGACGCGCGCCTTTCTGGGTGTGCGCATCGACTGCGTGCAGTGCCACGACGACAAGTTCGGGGATCGCTGGAAGCAGCGGGACTTCCATCAACTGGCCGCGTTCTTCTCGGGCGCCGAGATGTCGCTGACGGGCGTCCGTGACTCCGACAAGGCCTATCATTACCGCTACCTGCGCCAGCCGGAGGAGGAAGAGGTCCCCGCGGTCGTGCCCTTCGAACCCGAGCTCCTGCCCGAGGAAGGCACGCGCCGTCAACGCCTGGCGGAATGGGTCACGCATCCCCACAACAAGGCCTTCGCCCGCACCACGGTCAATCGCTTCTGGGCCCTGCTCTTCAACCAGCCTCTGGTCGAGCCCATTGACGACATCCCGCTCGAAGGTCCCTACCCGCCGGGACTGGATCTGTTGGCGGAGGATTTCATCCGGCACGACTTCGACCTCCAGCGGCTGATCCGCGTCATCGCGGCCTCCCGCCCCTTCCAGCTCGCCAGCCGCGCCTCGCCGAGCGAACCGCCCCTGACCCCGGCGCACTACGAGCACTTTGCCGCCTTTCCGCTCTCGCGTCTCCGCCCCGAGCAGGTGGCGGGCAGTGTGATTCAGTCAGCCTCACTCCAGACCATCGATGCCGAGTCCCACATTCTGTTCCGCTTCGCTAGGGCCAGCCAGCAGAACGAATTCATCCAACGCTACGGGGACATCGGCGAGGATGAGTTTGCGGCGCGTGGCGGCACCATCCCCCAGCGACTTCTGCTCATGAACGGGCGGCTGGTGGAGGAACGCACCAAGGATGACCTGGTCATGAACGCCGCGCCCCGCATCGCCAAGGTCGCCCCGACCGACGAGGTGGCGGTGGAGACCGCCTATCTGTCGGTCCTGAGCCGGCCTCCCACGCCGGCCGAACAGCAACACTTCATCCAACAACTGGAAGGCACCCGGGGCAAGGCGCGCGCCCAGGCCATGCAGGACCTCTACTGGTCCCTGGTGAATGCCACCGAGTTTTCCTGGAACCATTGACCCGAAGACGATCATGACACCCTTATTCCCGGGCCACTGCCACCGACCGGATCACCTTTCCCGACGCACCCTGCTCAAGCTGGGCGGGCTGGCCGGGCTGGCATGGCTGACTCCGCTGGCCGAGCTGCTCGCGCTCGATGCCGAACGCCAACCGGGCCGGCGCCCGCGCTCGGTCATCATGCTCTGGCTGGCGGGCGGGCCGAGCCAGTTGGAGACGTTTGATCCTCATCCCGGCACCGACATCGCCGCGGGCACCGGCGCGATCAGCACCTCGGTGCCGGGCATCCAGCTCGCCGCCGGCCTGGAACAGGTGGCTTCGGTCATGCATGAGATCGCGCTCATCCGGTCGGTGGTCAGCAAGGAGGGCGATCATGAGCGCGCGGTGTACAACATGAAGACCGGCTACCGGCCGGACCCCACCGTGGTGCACCCCTCGATCGGCGCCATCCTCACCCACGAACTGCCGAACTCCAAGCTGGAGATTCCGGCGCACATCTCGATCCTGCCGGATCAGTGGCCGGCACGGGGCGGCTATTTCGGGGCGCAATTCGATGCCTTCAAGCTCGCGGACCCGCAGGGCCCGCTGCCCGACGTCCAGTCGCATGTGGAGAAGGATCGGCAGGCGCAACGGCTGGCCAGCCTCGATGTGGTCGAACAGGCCTTTCAGTCCGGTCGCCCGGCCGGCCTGGATCAGAACTTGACCCTGCACCAGAACACCGTGCAGCGCGCCCTGCGCATGATGAGTTCCGACCAGCTCAAGGCGTTTGACCTGGAGGATGTCCCGACATCGGAACAGTCGCCTTACGGTGACACGCCATTCGGTCGCGGATGCCTTGCCGCGCGTCGCCTCGTGGAGTCGGGTGTGCGCTGCGTGGAGGTCACCCTCAAGGGGTGGGACAGCCATGTGAACAACCACGAGACCCAGGCGGAGCGGGTCCGCGTCCTGGACCCCGCCTTCGCTTCCCTGATCCGCGACCTTCGCGAACGGGATCTGCTCGAGGACACCGTCGTGATCTGTGGCGGCGAGTTCGGACGCACGCCCAAGGTCAATCCGCTGGGCGGACGGGATCACTGGCCGCACGGCTTCTCCATCGCCATCGCCGGAGGCGGCGTCCGCAAGGGACTGGTGCTGGGGGAAACGGATCCCTCAGGGGAGAAGCAGGCGCCGGCCGATCCGGTCGATGTGGAGGACATCCACGCCACGGTGCAGCATCTCCTCGGCCTGGATCCGGAAAAGGAGATCATGACCCCGGTCGGCCGGCCCATCGCCCTGAGCCAGGGCACCGAGATCAAGCCACTGCTGGGTTGAACGTTGAACGTTCAACGTTCAAAGACCCTTTACCCGAAAAGAGCGACCCACATGTTGTCGTTTTGGAGGGGCCCCTCACCCTGACCCTCTCCCGGGGGGAGAGGGAACAGCGAGCCACCCCAGGGGGAAGAGATCAGGGCAGCAGCCTCTCTCCGCGCGGAAGACCGCTCTCCCTCTCCCAGCGGGAGAGGGCTGGGGTGAGGGGCCTTTGATGGGGTGCGATGTAAGGTGCTCTCGTTGCCCATGGTTCACCATGTGTCGCAACCAATCACACCCCAAAGCCCCCCCCTGCCCCTGCTCCCCATCTCCTTGGCATAGAAGCCGCTCCCCTTCGTGATCTGGCGTGGCATCACCTGTTTCGCCTGCTTTTGCATGAAATTCCGTTGGTCGCATGCCCTGCTCCCGGCAGCGCTGGCACTGCTGGCCGTGGTGTATGTACGCTTTGAACCTTTGAAATGGGCGCACTACACCGATCCGGTGGTCTATCTGAGTGGTGCCCAATCCCTGGCTGAAGGTCACGGATACCGTTACGCGCCGTATGTCCAGGAGCCCAGGATTGCCTGTCACCCGCCCCTTCAGTCGGCCTACCTCGCCCTCTTCTGGTGGGCGGCGCCGTCGTTTCCCGACAACCTGCCAGTGCTGTACGGGGCGATGATCCTCCTGGCGCTCGCGGCGTTCGTGCTCTTCCATCTTGTGGCGCGGCACAGCGGCGTCCCGGCCTGGCTCACACCCCTGCTGATCCTGGCCTGGGGACTCGGTTCAGCCTGGGGCACCCTGATCTACGCGTTCTTCTCCGACATCCTGTTCGTCATCTTGTGGCTCGGGCTGGCGCTTTACTGGCTTCGGAACCCGGATCCGGACCGGGAGCGCACCTGGTTCGCAACGGGCCTCTTCCTGGCACTGCTCTACCTCACGCGCAGCGCCGCGCTGCCGTTGATTGGAGTGACGGCGTTGTGGCTCTACGCTCGTGCCCGCCGCGGGCAGGGAGGCTGGACCGCGTTGGCGGCATGCCTGGCACCGGTTCTCGCCGCAGGGCTCATGTGGAAGGCCTACAAAACCGGAGCTCCCGGCTATGGGGACTACATCTTTCACCGCATCTCCGAGGAGGCCGGATGGGCTGGATTGCTGTCTGTCATGCAGGAGAACGCCTTCGCCTATCTCACCGGCCAGGGGTTTCTCCAGGCGCTCCTGCCCGGGTTGGTCAATCTGCCTTCATCCGATCTCCTGGGGAACACGATCCTGTCTCCGATCCTGACCCTGCTCTTCATGCTGGGCGGCTGGCTGCTCATGGCGATGTGGGCGTATGGCTGCTTCTGGAAAGGCACACCTCTGGACCGCCTGGGCGGCGTGATGGTGGTCGCCTACCTTCTGGAACTCACGGTGTATCCCACAGCTCTCGGGGAACGCGGCCTGTTCCCGGTGCTGCCCTTCATCCTGATCTGGTCCTGGAAAGGGCGCGAACTGGTGGTTCGGCGACCCTGGATGACACGCCTGGCGCCAGCGACCACCACCGTCCTTCTCGCCGCCACCGTGGCGACCAACGGCATCCGGTTCACCAGCGACATGGGCTACCTTCAGCACAGCAATTATGCCGATGATCTGCAGGAGATCGGGGACTGGCTTCGCACCAACACTCCTCCCGAGACGGTGGTCGCGGCCGCGCTCAGCGAACCGGTCATGCACCTGCACCACGTGTCCGATCGGCGCGTCATCGAGAATTACTTCCAGCCCACGCCCTGGTTCAGCATCGTCTCCCATGGCATGCGCGGCTCGCCCAATGCCGACTATCTGCTCCTTTCGTGGTACTCCTGGATGACGCTGGATGAATCGAACTTCAACCGGTTCGACCTGGTGGCACGATCCAGCCGCTCCCACTACCGCCTTTACCGCGTGGGCCGCTCGGTCAGAAACCAATCCGTCAAAAGCCTGCCCGAGGAAACGTCGTCCACCCCGGCCAGTCCGGTTTCATCTCCCATCCCCACGCCCAACCCCAGCCATTCCCCCCGCGAGTTGCAACCATGAACAAGCCACGTTTCGGCAAGCTCTCCATCCTGATCCCGGTTTACAACGAGCAGGCCACCCTGGCCCGGTGCGTCACCCGCGTCCTGGAGGCTGCGCTTCCGCAGGGGTTGACCCGCGAGATCCTCATCGTGGATGACGGTTCCACCGATCAGACCTGGCATGTCTGCGAGCGGCTGGCCATGGACCGGACCGATGTCCGCGTGTTCAAGCAGGCCAACAACCAGGGCAAGGGCGCGGCCCTGCGGCGGGCCATCCGCGAATCCACCGGCGATCTCGTCATCTTCCAGGACGCCGACCTGGAGTACGACCCCAGCGACTACGGTCGCCTGCTGCGCCCCATCCTCGACGGGCGGGCGGACGCGGTCTATGGCTCGCGCTTTGCCGGCGAGGAACGCAAGGTCCTCTACTTCTGGCACACGGCCGGCAACCGGCTCCTCACGCTCCTGGCGAACATGCTCAACGACACGAACCTGAGCGACATGGAAACCTGCTACAAGGCCTTCGTCGGGGAGAAACTGCGCTCGATTCCGCTCGTCTCGAACCGGTTCGGCATCGAGCCCGAGATCACGGCCAAGATTGCGCGCAACCGGCTCAACCTCTACGAAGTCCCCATCCAGTACAACGGTCGCACCTATGAGGAGGGCAAGAAGATCGGATGGAAGGATGGTCTGGCGGCCCTCTGGTTCATCGTCCGCTTCCGATTCAGCTCGAACTACGCCGACCCGGGCAAGATCGCGCTGGACGCCTTGGAACAGGCCCCCCGCTTCAACCGATGGATGTACGATTCCATCCGCCCCCATCTCGGCAGCCGCATCGTGGAACTGGGCGCCGGACGCGGCAACCTGAGCCGGCTGCTCAAGCTGCACGGTCCTTTCCTGGCCACCGATTATCGCGCCGATTACCTGGATGAACTGGAGGACCGTTGGGGGCACAACGATGCCTTTCGTGTCGCCACGCTGGACATGACCCGTTCCGAGGAGTTTGAACAGCTGCGGGGATTCGCGCCGGACACCGTGGTGTGCATGAACGTCCTGGAGCACATCGAGGACGACCAGGCGGTGCTCAACCATCTGCACCGCGTGCTGCCCGATCAGGCGCGAGTGGTGTTCCTCGTTCCCTTCAATCCGAAGCTCACCAGCGAGTTCGACTGGCAGATCGGACATTTCCGGCGCTACCAGACGGGCGAATTGGAGGAGAAGATGACGCGGGCGGGATTCGATGTGGAGCGGCAATTCTACTTCAACAAGGCGGGCGTGTTCGCCTGGTGGTTCGGCAACCGACTCTGCCGCCAGCGCACCATCACCTCCTGGCAGTTGCGCATCTACAACGCCCTGACCCCCGTGTTCCGTCTCCTGGACCACTTCCTTCCCATGAAGGGACTCAGCACGATTGTCGTCGCGCGCAAGCCCAACGTCATCCACCTCCGCCAGGCCGCCTAGCGCGCCGGCAGCGTTCGTAGTCCCGGCTTTAGCCGGTCCGGGCTGTGCGTCGTGCATGCCTCAATTCGCAGGCGCTTCAAGCTGGCGCATCCCTCCTTTCCATGAACCGATCCCCCAGGGCTGGCTGAAGCCAGAACGACCAACGTGGCGGCCCACGTTCGTAGTCCTGCCTTTAGGCAGATCGGTCGTTGCCATGGTTCATGGTCCCCATGCGCGATTCCTTGAAGGTGAAGGCACTTTCCATGAGCCGTCGCTGATCGGACCGATCGGTCGGATCCGTCGGATCGGTCCGATTGGCAGATCGGTTCATGGTCCCTGCACCTCCAAAAAAATCCGTGGCCATCCCTGCCGGATTGCCTCAAGATCGGCCCTCATCATTCAAGCCATGAAGCACAAAACTTTGTTGGTCACCATGTTGGGCGTCCTGCTCGCGGCTGGCGTCCACGCCAGGGATTGGGTCACGTACGAGGGCAAGGCCGGCCCTGGCCAGGGCAAGCACGTTGTTTTCCTGACCGGCGACGAGGAATACCGCTCCGAGGAAGGGCTCCCCATGCTGGCCAAGATCCTGAGCCAGCGGCACGGGTTCAACTGCACCGTGCTCTTCCCGGTCAATAACCAGGGCGAGATCGACCCGAACAACCAGAAGAGCCTCACCCACCCCGAGGCGCTGGATGCGGCGGATGCCATCGTCATGCTGCTTCGATTCCGCAATTACCCGGACGACGTGATGAAACATTTCGTGGACGCCTTCCAGCGGGGCATTCCGGTCATCGCCCTGCGCACCAGCACGCACGCCTTCCAGTTCGAGGGCCAGACCGCCTACGGCTCCTACAACAAGTTCGGCGAGGAAGTCCTGGGCGAGGAGTGGGTCACGCATTGGGGCCGACACAAGCAGGAGGCCACACGGGGCATCATCGAGCCCTCCTCCCGCAACCTCGAAATCCTGCGCGGCGTGTCGGATGTCTTTGGCGACACCGACGTGTATGAGGCCTATCCGCCATTGGATGCCACCATCCTGCTCCGGGGCCAGGTGCTCAAGGGCATGGATCCAGCCGATCCGCCGGCCGCCTACACCAAGAAGCGCGCGTCCGACGGCGTCGAGCAGGATGTGAACACGCCGATGATGCCGGTGGCCTGGTCCCGGATTCACAAGCACCGGTCCGGCACGGAGAACCGGGTCTTCTGCACCACGATGGGCGCGGCCACCGACCTGGAGAGCGCGGGTCTGCGACGTCTGGTGGTCAACGCGGTGTATTGGGGGCTGCAGATGCCGGTGCCGGCCGAGGCCAGCGTGGAGTTGGTGGGCGAATACAAGCCGACGATGTACGGCTTCAACGGATTCCAGAAGGGCGTCACGCCAGCCGACCACGAGTTGGGGGCCAAACCGCCTGGCAACGCCGGTCTGCCCCTCGAACTTCGCCAGGGGGATCGCATCGCCATCCTCGGACATGGCGTGGCCGATCGCATGCAGCACGATGGCTGGGCCGAGACCTACATCACGGCCGGGCATCCCGAATTGGGCCTGGTCCTCCGCAATCTCTCCGCCGCCGGCGACGAGGTCGCCACCTGGCATCGTTCCCAGAACTTCGGTTCACGGGACAAGTGGCTGTCGCGCGTGAAGGCCGATGTGATCTTCGCCTTCTACGGCTTCAACGAATCCTTCAAGGGCACCGATGGGTTGCCCGCCTTTCGCAGGGAGCTCGACCAGTTCATCAAGCGCATCAAGGACGGCAGATACAACGGGCGAAGCGCGCCCCGACTGGTCCTGTTCTCCCCGATCGCCAACGAGACGCTGGACCTGCCGAACTTCCCGGACCTGGACGTCAACAACACCCACCTTCAGAACTACACGGCCGCCATGGCGGAAGTGGCCCGTGAGAACGGGGTCCCATTCATCGATCTCTACGGACCCACCGAGGCGTTCTATCAAGCCGCCAAGACCGCGGGACGCAGCCTGACGATCAACGGCATCCATCTCGGCCCGGAGGGAAACCGGATGCTGGCTGGAGTCATTTACAAGGCCCTTTTTGACAAGGCACCCCCCGACGCGGGACTGGACCTGCTCCGCGATGTGATCAATGAGAAGAACGCGGAGTGGCATGCCCGCTACCGCACCATCGACGGCTACAACGTCTATGGCGGCCGATCCAGCCTGGCCTACAACTCCGGCCCGGGCGGACCGCAGGTCTCCAACTTCGAGGTCATGCAGCAGGAAATGGCTCAGCGGGACCAGCTCACCGCCAACCGGGACCGGCGTGTCTGGGCGGTCGCCCGCGGCGGCGACCTCACCGTGGACGACTCCAACCTCCCGCTCGTCCGCCAGATCCGCACCAACCGGCCCGGCTCCCATCCCGACGACTCACACGCCTTCCTGGGTGGCGAGGAAGCCATCGCCAAAATGACGGTCCACTCCGGCATGCAGGTCAACCTCTTCGCCAGCGAGGAGCAGTTTCCCGATCTCATCAATCCCGTGCAGATGGCCTGGGACACGCGCGGACGCCTCTGGGTGTCCGCCTGGCGCAATTACCCCGAGCGCACGCCCACCAGCGAGCACGGGGACAGCCTGCTGGTCTTCGAGGACACCGACCACGACGGGGGCGCGGACAAGGTCACGCCTTTCCTTGACGACCTGAACGCCCCGACGGGATTTCAGTTCTACAAGGACGGCGTGCTGGTCATGCAGGCGCCGGACTTCTGGTTTGTCCGGGACACCGACGGGGACGGGCGCGGCGACTGGATGGAGCGCATCCTGATGGGCATGGACTCGGCCGACTCCCACCACACCGCCAACGCCATCGCCTACGATCCGGGCGGCGCGGTCTATCTCAGTGACGGCGTGTTTCACCGCACCCAGGTGGAAACCGCCTGGGGCCCCGTCCGCAACAACGACGCCGCCATCTACCGCTTCAAGCCCACCATCGGGCGGTTCGAGACCTACGTCGCCTACGGCTTTGCCAACCCGCACGGCAAGGTGTTCGACCGCTGGGGCAATGACATCATCACCGACGCCACGGGCAACAACAGCTACTTCGGCCCCGCCTTCAGCGGGCACCTGGATTATCCCAACAAGCATGGCGGCATGCGCCAGTTCTGGGAACGCCCCTCGCGCCCCTGTCCCGCGACCGGGCTCATCAGCAGCCGGCATTTCCCGGAGGAGTTCCAGGGGAATTTCCTCAACATCAATGTCATCAGCTTCCAGGGCATCTACCGCGTCAAGGTCGGCGAGGAAGGCTCCGGGCTGGCCGGGGAAACCCTCGAGAACCTGATCTCCTCGGAGGACCCCAACTTCCGCCCCATCGACGTGAAGATCGGCCCCGACGGCGCCATCTACTTCGCCGACTGGCACAACCCCATCATCGGGCACATGCAGCATCACCTGCGTGATCCCAACCGCGACCACCAGCACGGCCGCATCTATCGCATCACCTACAAGGGGCGGCCCCTCCTGGATCCCCCGGCGATTCACGGCCAGCCCGTCCCGGCGCTGCTGGACCTGCTCAAGTCTCCCGAGAACGGCGCGCGCGAGCTGGCCAAGGTGGAGCTTCACACGCACGCCACGGCGCAGGTCATCCCCGCCTTGCAAAACTGGGTGGCCAACCTCAACAAGAGCGATCCCGACTACGAACATCACCTTATGGAAGCCCTCTGGGTCCATCAGTGGCACGACGTGATCGACACCCGTCTGCTGGAGCGGATGCTCTCCTCCCCGGAACACCAGGCCCGCGCCGCCGCGACTCGGGTGCTTTGCTATTGGCGCGACAAGGTGCCCAACACCCTGGCGCTCCTTCAGGCGCGGGCCGAGGATGAGCATCCCCGCGTCCGCCTCGAAGCGGTGCGCGCCGCCAGTTTCTTCGACAGCGCCGAGGCGGCCAATGTGGCCCTGGCCATTCTCAAGCGCCCGACCGACTACTATTTGAATTACACGCTCCAGGAGACCATGCGACAACTGGAACCGGTGTGGCGCCGCGCCCTGGAGGAAGGCGCCCCGCTGGCCATGGACAACCCGGCCGGCATCGACTGGCTTCTCGACTCCATCAGCACCGCCAAGCTCCCCGACCTGCCGCGCACCGAGAGTGTGCTTCTGGCGATCCTCACCCGCCCAGGCATCGCGGACCCGGACCGCGCCGTGGCGCTCGCCGACCTGGCGGCCAAGAAGCAACAGGATCGCGCCACCCTGCTGCTGGATCTCCTGAAGAACCTGCCCCGCAGCAAGACCACCGAGGCCGGCAATCTCGCCCGGCAACTGCCATGGTTGCCCGCCGAGGAACTCAAACCCGTCCGCGCCAACTTGGCCGCCCTGACTCAGCCCGCCCAGGCACCGGACATCCGCCAGGCCGCCTGGGCCGCCCTGTGCGTGGCCGATGGCTCCTTCGACATCACATGGAAGGAAGCCGCGCAGTCTCCCGCCAGCCTGACCGATCTCCTGCAAGGCATCCCTCTCCTGATGGATCCTGAGTTTCGCAGTCGCGCGTTCGGCAAGGTGCAACCCTTGCTGACCGAGTTCCCAACCGGATGGCCGCAGGGCAAGGCGGCTTCCACCACCATGGGGCGCTACGTGCGGATCGCCCTGCCCCGTCGAGGCACCCTCACGCTGGCCGAAGTCGAGGTGGTGAGCGAGGGACAAAACGTCGCCCGCGGCGGCACCGCCAGACAATCCAGCACGGCGCATGGCGGGGATCCCAACCGCGCCATCGATGGGAACAACAACGGCAGCTACGGTTCGGGCACCCAGACGCATACCAGCGAGAACGAACGCAATCCATGGTGGGAAGTGGACCTCGGCAAGGAGTATCCGATCCAGGCCGTCCGCATCTGGAACCGCACCGATGACACCCTGGGCAGGCGCCTGGACGGCTACTCCCTTGCCGTCCTTGATGGCAGCCGCCAGGAAACCTTCAAGGCCGCGGACGAGCCGGCCCCGGATCGCAGCGCCGAAGTCGCGGTGAACGGCGACCCCTTGGGCAAGGTGCGTCGCGCCGCCATCCAGGCCATGGTCAGCATGGGCGCTCATCCTGAAGCCACCTTCGCCTCCCTCACCCGTTTGATCGCCGAAGGCGACCAGGTGACCACCGCCGCACGCGGATTGCGCGCCATCGATCGCAACATCTGGCCCAAGGACCTGGCCGGGTTGGCCGCCCAGGCCATCGTCACCTGGGCCCAGACCATTCCCGCCGGACAACGCACGTCGCAGGACTTCATTGAAACCCTCCAGGTCGGCACCGACCTCGCCGGGATGCTTCCGGCCGACAAGGCGGCCGCGGCGCGCAAGACGCTGCGCAGCATCAGCGTCCCCGTGTTTGTGCTCCGCACCGTGCGCGAACAGATGCGCTACGACATCCCCCGCATCGTGGTGGAAGCCGGCAAGCCCTTCGAGATCATCCTCATCAACGATGATTTCATGCCGCACAACCTCGTGGTGTCGCAGCCGGGGTCGCGGGAAAAAATCGGCAAGGCGGCGGACGTCATGAAGCTGGACCAACTCGATGCCAAGGGTCGCCCCTTCATGCCGCCCTTCAAGGAGATCATCGACGGCACGCCGCTCCTGGAGCCGGGCATGCAGGCCAACCTGAAGCTCACCGCGCCCGAGCAGGAAGGCGACTACGATTACCTCTGCACGTTCCCCAATCACTGGATGGTGATGTACGGCTCCCTGGCGGTGACCCGCGACGTGGACGCCTATCTCGCGGCGCATCCCGTGGCCAGGCAGCCCGCCGCGCACGCCGGACACGATCACTCGGCACTCGAGTAGCCCGAGGGGTCAGACTTGACTAATTGACTATAAACCGGTCGCAAGTGGCTGATTTCCTATGCGCGGACCCGGTTCATAGTCAATTAGTCAAGTCTGACCCCTCGGGCGGCATGGATCCACACCTTGACGAAGTCCAGGCGCGGCGGCGCCACCGGACGCTCGACCGGCTGAAAAGACAGGGCGGCCATGAGCTGTTCCGGCTCCCAGTTGCGAAGGTCCTGCGGCGTGCGGACCCCCACCCGTTCCAGGGCGCGGCCATGATCCAGCCCAATGCCCTTGAAGGTGTAGAGTTCCGCCCGCCGCCTCAACTCCACCAGGCGTGCGGCATCTCCGTTGAACGCGGCCAGCGTCCGGCCTTGGCCGGCCTTGGTTCGCGTGGCGAAAAGGAACTGCCTCGGCCGCGCGATGCCCAGTTCCAGGAGATTCGCCTCCTCCTTGGGTGACATGCCCAAGTCGCGCAACTCCACCTGCACCGAGGCCACGTTGACGGAGGTTGCTTGAAGAGAGACCCATCCCCAAAAGAGGACCTGAACCATGGCGGCCTGCCAAAAGACCCGGCGGCCGCGGGGGGTATGCAACGCCAGGCTGTAGCTGAGATGGTCCGGGCGTTCCCAGGAGCGGTTCCCCAGGAAGAAGGACGAGAAGAGTGCGAACCCCGCCATGCAGTCCAGGGCCAGGGCCGGGAACCCAAGGAAACCCAACAAGGGCATCTCGAACACCTTGAATCCTTCCAGCCCGCGCACGGTGTAGATCCACTTCTGCGGTGCCACGAAGTTGAGGCTCTCCCACACCACGCCGCAGATGAGCCCGGCAAGAAGCAGCCGCGCCATCAGGCCCAGGTCTCCCTTCTCCAGGTCGCGCAGGAGGGAACGCGCGCCCCGACGGTAGTTCCAGGGATCGACCAGCAGCGTGAAGCTGCCCCAGATGAGCGGCGCCAGGTAATGGGGAAACACCAAGGCCACCCCTGCGAGGACCAGACCGATCCCCTGCAGCTGATAGGTCAACCGCGTTGAGACCAGCACACCCCGGCATCGCCAGTGGCGCCACAAACCGCTGGCATTGAGGGCATCCATGGTCTGGAAGATCCCCATGAACACGGTGGCGAAGGCCGTCACGGCAAACACCGGCCCGGCCACGTACGAGTCGAGGGGAAACACGCCCACATAATACCAGTTCTGGATGCGGGCGTTGATCAACTCGAAGAGAAACCAGAAGGTCACCGACCAGATGCAGATCGGAATGAAAAAGCGCCGGCGGGTGGTGAGCAGCGAGTCCCCCTGCTTGATCGCGCAGTAGCCGTCCAGCAGGAGGATGTAGCCCCACCACACCCAGGCATAGAAAGGCTGGGCCAGCCAGGCCAGGTCGCGCACCAAGCCTGTCACGGCCAGGGCCAGCAACGTCACCCCGGCTCCCACATGCCACCAGCCCTGGCGTCGCATCGCCTGTTCGCCGGCTGCGCTGGATGAACTTTGTCGGGTGGATGGATGCAACATGAAACCATGACTTGGATGCCGCCCCGACGCAAAGGTTCAAACATGCGCCGGGAACGTAGCCACGCCCGTGAGGGCGTGGACCCATCGGTCACATGGTCCGCCGGCTCACGCCGGCAGGGCCGTTGACAAAGTCCGCGGGTCGAAGCGTTGTCGCCCCTCGACAGGCCGGCTTCATCTTGCTCTTACTCTTACTCCTACTCTGCGGAGGCGAGTAAGAGTAAGCGTAAGAGTAGGAGCAAGAACCTGTGCTACAGGAGCCCGTGCCGACTTTGTCAACAGCCCTGCTCACGCCGGCGGCTACGCGACTTGCCCGGTTGACAGGCCGCACCCCAATCCATGAGGATCCAGCCGTGCCCGGCTGGCTCGCTCCATTGCGCCGTTTCCTGGATTCCACGTCGCCTGGCCGGCTGGTCCTGGCCGGCTTGATGGGCCTGATGCCGTCGCTGCTGGGCGCTGCCGAACCCTGGCAACCCGTGAACGTGCCGGGACCCCTCACCTTCAGCGGCCAAGCCTGGATCCGGCTCTGGGTGAAGGTGCCCGACTCCTACTTTGCAGCCCACCCGCGCAACCTCTTCGAGGAGTCGGTCGGCCTCCACATCCGTGACCTGGCAGGAGCCCATGAAGCCTGGGTGAACGGGCGCCGCATCGGGGCGGGCGGCGCGTTTCCCCCCGACTACCAGAGCGGTCGGGAGGTCATCCATCGGCACAAGGTCCCCGTGGGCACTCTGGTCAAGGGACAATGGAATGAAATTGCCTTGCACCTTTACATGCCCGCCGGCCCGGGAGGCTTTCTGGGGGATGCCCCCTTCATCATGGATTACTTCACGGAGGGCACCTTTGAGGGCACGTGGCAGTTCATGCGAGGCGCCGATTACACCCCCGGATCAGCCCGTGCCGAACCGCCACCGGTCGCGGCCTTCGAACGCTTTCACGAATCCAACCGTGTCCTGGGACGGGCCCAACAAGTTCCCGGACCCAGCCTGGCCCCCGAGGATTCCGCCGCCCAACTCCGCCCGGCACCGGACTACGCCGTGGATCTCCTGCTCCATGAACCCCTCGTCGCCCAACCCACGCACTTCAGCTGGGACGCCCGGGGACGCCTCTGGGTGGCCCAATACCGCCAATACCCCTACCCGGCCGGGTTGACCATGCTCAGCCGCGACAAGTATTACCGGTCCCACTACGACAAGGTGCCGCCGCCCCCGCCCCACCACGATCGCGGAGCAGACCTGGTCTCCATTCATGAGGACACCGACGGTGACGGGTTCTATGACCGGCACAAGGTCTTCGCCGAGGGCCTGAACATGGCCAACGCCGTCGTGCGCGGCCATGGCGGTGTCTGGATCATGCAGACGCCCTATCTCCTCTTCTTTCCTGACGCGGATGGTGACGACGTGCCCGACGGTCCGCCCGAAGTGCGCCTGGAGGGATTCGGGTTTGAGGACACGCACTCCGTGGCCAATGGCTTGGTGTGGGGACCGGATGGATGGCTCTACGGCGCGCAGGGAAGCACCACATCCTGTCGCGTGCGAAGGCCCGGTCTCGATCCGCCTGAATTCCCCGGCGTGCACTTCGAGGGCTGCATGGTCTGGCGCTATCATCCCCGGTCCCGCGCCTTCGAGATCTTTGCCGAGGGCGGGGGAAACACCTTCGGGCTGGAGTTCGATGCCCAGGGCCGGCTGCATTCCGGCCATAACGGCGCCGGCACCCGAGGCTTCCATTTTGTCCAGGGCGGTTTCTACGAAATGCAGGGCGTCAATCCCGGCAAGTTCGGCCCGCCCCGCAACCCCTATGCCTTCGGTCATCTCTCCATGATCCGCACCACCAACGACGCGGTGCGTTTCACCCACTTCGGCGCCTTCGCCGAGGGGACGGCCATGCCCTCCTCGGCCGCGGGTCTGCTGTTCTCCCTTGACCCGCTGCACAACGTCGTGCTCACCAGCCAACGAATCGCGCGGGGCGCCACGTTCGAGACCGTGGATGACGAGCCGGCCCTGCGCAGCGAGGATGTCACCTTTCGTCCGCTTTACATTGCCAATGCGCCGGACGGATCCCTCTTCATCAGCGACATGTGCGAGTTCTACATTGCGCACGGCCAGCATTACCAAAACCAAATCGACCCCAGGACGGGCCGCATCTACCGGTTGCGCGGGAAGGATGCCACGCTGGAAAAGGAGGTGAACCTCGCGGACCTGTCCACGCCCCAACTCATCGAGCAGCTTGCCCATCCCAACAAATGGCATCGGCACACAGCCGTCCGCCTTCTTGGAGAGCGGCGCGATCAGGCGTCGGTCGCCCCCCTCCAGGACCTGCTCGCCAGCGATGACGGCCTGGCTGCACTCAACGCGCTTTGGGCCCTGCACCAGGTCACCGCCCTGGACCCCTCCGCAGCCCAGGCCGGCCTCGCGCATCCATCGCCCGCCGTGCGCGCGTGGACCATCCGATTGATGGGCGACGCTTGGGGGCGACACCCCAACCTGGGCACCGGGCCGCACCGCAACTTTCAGGATGTCATCCCCTCGGGGAGGCTGCCCGAGGCTTTCCACAACGCGTTGGTGAAACAGGCCGCCGCGGAGCGCAATCCGGAAGTGCTCTCTCAAATCGCCTCCACGGCGCGTCGCCTGGCGCCCGCGCAAGGCTTTCCCCTGGTCGCCGCGGTGCTGGGTCACGATGAGATGACGGACGACCCTTACATTCCCCTGCTCTGCTGGTGGGTGTTCGAAGCGCATCTGCCCGCTGCCCATGCCCAGTTGCTCGCCCTGCTCCGTGAGCCGGAGTTTTGGGAGCGGGACATGGTGCGCGGCACACTGCTCCCCCGCCTGGCACGACGTTACGCGGTGGATGGAAGACACGCGGAGCTGGTTCGCTGCGCCGATCTTTTCCGTCTCGCTCCCTCCGCCGATCAGGTCGCCCCACTGCTGCAGGGATTTGAAGAGGCTTTCCGCGGCCGATCCGTGGCGGCCCTGCCCGACGAACTCGTCTCGGCTCTGGGCGCCTCGGGGCAGACGCCGCTCGCCCTGCGGCTGCGCCAGGGAGATCCCGCCGCCCTGGAGCAGGCCCTGTTGCGGCTCCGCGATCCGAAGGCGCCTGTGGAGGAACGCCAGACTTTGGTGCGCACGCTGGGAGAATTGCGACTCCGGCCGGCGATCCCCGTCCTGCAGGACATCATGTCCTCGCCGTCGGAGGGCAACCTGCATCGCCCGGCGCTGATGGCCCTTTCGGCCTTCGATGAGGAATCGATCGGAACGAACGTGGTTCACCACTTGAAGCACTTTGCGGGTGACACCGCCACCGCCGCCTTCGCCCTGCTGGCCAGCCGTCCCACCTGGAGCATGACCTTGCTGGAAGCCGTGCGGTCCGGTGCGGTGCCGGCCGACTTGGTGCCGGAAGAAGTGGCGGCACGCCTTCGTGAAAGTCCTGCGCCCGAGGTCGCCGCGTTGGCCAGTTCCGTCCTGCCCGACATCGAACCGGGCGCGCGGGATTTTCAGGCGCGCATCAAGTCCATTGGGGACATCCTGCAGCAGGCTCCTGGCAATCCGTATGCCGGGGAGGCGCATTACCTGAACCGGTGCGCCGCCTGCCACAAGCTGTTCTTCAAAGGCGGCAACATCGGCCCCGAACTCACCGGGTACCAGCGTGACAACCTGGGCACCATGCTGCCCAGCATCGTCAATCCGAGCGCCGACATCCGTGAGGGCTACCAGTATTACCTCCTCACGACCCGGGATGGACGCACCTTGAGCGGCTTCTTTGTCGAGCGGGACAACCAGGTCACGGTGTTGCGCGGTCTGGAGGGGGAGAATGTCACCTTGCGCACCGAAGAGATCACCGAGCTGCAACCCATGGGCCGCAGCCTGATGCCGGAAGGGTTGTTGGAGGGACTTTCAGATCAGGACCTGCGAGACCTCTTCGCCTATCTCCGCATTTCCCAACCCATCACACCATGACCACCCCACGCCGGACCTTCCTGCGCCACGCCGCCCTTGCCACCACCACGCTCCTGGCCGTTTCCCCGTCGCTGTTCGGTGCGGAGAGGCCCGCCGGACGGCGGCGCATCGGCTTTGTGGATCTCAACCTCGACAACTACCACGCCAACGTCTTCCTGCAGGCGCTGCGGGGCCCTCTCAAGGACCGCGGGTTCACGGTGGCCGGCTGCACCGGCACCGCAACCGATGCCAGCCGCGCCTGGGCCGAAAAGAACGGGATCCCCTATTTCGATGCGGATGCCCGATTGAACGAGGCCGTGGATGGCTTCATGATCCTAGCCCCTTCCAATCCCGAGGTTCACATGGCGCTGTGCGAGCGCATCCTGTCCTTTGGCAAACCCTGTTGCGTGGACAAGACCTTCGCCCCCGATGCCGCCACCGCCCGGCGCATCTTTGCCCTGGCCGATCAACACCGCACGCCGGTCCAGACCACCTCGGCGCTGCGCTACACCAACGTCCAGGAAGCGGCGGCCGGCGCAGGTCCGGTCGAGCACATGATCACCTGGGGAGGCGGAGGTTCCTTTGACGAGTACGCCATCCACCCCCTCGAACTGCTCATCAGCGTGATGGGCCCCGAGGCAACCGGGTTGATGCGACGGGGCACAGCCGAACGCACCCAGTTGCTCATCAACTTTAGCGAAGACCGCACCGGGGTGGTCAATGTGTATCCCAAAAGCCAAACCGCCTTCGCCGCCAGCATCACCACCCGGGAGGCCACGCGCCATGTGGAAGTCGATGTGTCCAAGATCTTCGTCAACAACATGGCCGCCGTCCTGGACTTCTTCGCCTCCGGCCAGCCCAACGTGGATCGGCGCGAATCCATGGTGCTGATGGAACTGCTCGACGCGGCCCGCAATCGGCGCGCCATGGAAGGATTCCTTCCGGTCTAAGGCCGATCACGTAGCCGCCGACGTCAGGAGGCGGACAAGATCGAGCGGTGCCCTGAAAGGGCCACCGACGGCGGCAGCGACCGTCAGCACCATCGCGCGGCACGTGATTAAAAATGGGCGTCACACAGGAGTAAGAGCATGAGCAAGAATACGTCATTCCCCAGACGCTGCTGGGGAATAAGGGCTGCGCAGCGGGCTGGGTCACAAGGTGAACCAAGGGCGACCATTGCACTCTACATCTCACCATATCAAAGGCCCCTCACCCTTGCCCTCTCCCGCGGGGAGAGGGAACAGCGAGCCGGGATGGGTGAGAGGGATGAGCGCAGGGGCCTTTCTCCGCGGCGAGGACGGGCCACCCTCTCCCGCCGGGAGAGGGCTGGGGTGAGGGGCCTCTGATATGGTGGGATCTATTGTCCTCTCCTCGCCCATGTTTCACCTTGTGTCGCAACCCGCTGCGCAGCCTTCTTACCCCAGCAGCGACTGGGGAATGACGTATTCTTGCTCTTGCTCCTACTCCTACTCTTGCTCCCTCCCAAATCCTGTGCCTCCGTAGCATTCAATTATCGCCCGTTCCCAATCACACCCTCCGCCGCTCGCCAGAGTGACGCGACATTGGCAACCCATCCCAACCATGCCATGCTCCGGCCCCAGCATGAACGCCCGACCATTCATCCTGACATCGCTTCTCCTGCAATCCATCGCCTTCCAGGCTTGGGCCGAGGATCCTCCGCCCGCCGTGCGCTTTGATCCCGTCGAGCAACACATCGAGGGCTGGACGGTCCAGGTCGATCCCGCCCTGCTCCCCTCGGGCGCTGACGCCGAACTTGGCACCCGCGCCCTGCGCATGCTCGGCGATCACCTCAACCGCATCAGCATCCTGCTCCCGCCCGACCGCCTGGAGAAGATGCGCTCGCTCCAGATCTGGATCGAGGCGCATCACCCCACCCTCAAGGCCATGCAATACCATCCCAGCGTGGGCTGGCTGCGGGAACACGGTCATGACCCGCGCCTGGCCAGGAAGGTCCACATCCCGCAGGCGGCCGACCTGCTCAGCCGCGGGCAGATGTTCAAGCATCCCGCCGTGGTGCTGCATGAACTGGCCCATGCCTACCACGACCAGATCCTGGGCTGGGACCATCCCGAGGTGGTGCGCGCCTACCAGGAAGCCAAGGCCAAGGGGCTGTATGACAAGGTGCTGCTCTACAACGGAAGGACCGTGCGCCATTACGGCCTGACCAATCACAAGGAGTTCTTCGCCGAAGGCACCGAGGCGTACTTTTATCGCAACGACTTCTACCCCTTCGTTCGTGCCGAGCTGGCGGAGTACGACCCCGGGTTCCATGCGGTGCTTGAAACCATCTGGGGCCCCACCGAGTGAGAGCCCGGTGCGGGACATAACGCGGTGGTATTCCCGCCACGTCGCCACCGCCGTGAGGCGGTGGACCCAGCCGTACTGAAAAAGGCCATCAAAAGAAGCTTGGGCAAGGAGAGCATCATTCATCGTTCCATACCAAAGGCCCCTCACCCCTGCCCTCTCCCGTGGGGAGAGGGGGATCCGTCCTCCGCGCGGAGAAAGGCTGCTGCCCTGATCCCTTCATCCTGGGGTGGCGTGCTGCTCCCTCTCCCTTCGGGAGAGGGCAGGGGTGAGGGGCCTTTGATGGGGTGCGATCTATGGTCCTCACCTCGCTCTTGTTTCACGTTGTGACGCAACCCGCTGCGGAGCCTTCCTTTCCCAGCGACGTCTGGGAAACGAGCCATGCTTACTCCCTTCGTCATCCTGCAGGTCTATGGCAATTGACTCTCACCCGCTTCCACTCACGCCCCATCCCTGGCCGGGTCGAAAAAAGAACTTGCACGACCGCCATTATTTCATATATTTCTGTCGTGACAGAAACTTTCGCACTCACCGCTGCCGAGCAGCGCTTCGTGCTGCACTGGGGGGAGATGGGCACCCGCTGGGGCATCAACCGCACCGTGGCCCAGATCCATGCCCTCCTCTACATCGCCCCCAAACCCCTCCACGCCGAGGCCATCACCCTCATGCTCGACGTCGCCCGCTCCAATGTCAGCAACAGCCTCAAGGAGCTCCAGGGCTGGGGCATCGTCCGCCTGGTCCACATCCTCGGCGACAAGCGAGACCATTTCGAGTCGGTCCCGGACGTCTGGGAGATGTTCCGCATCGTGCTGGATGAGCGCAAGAAGCGGGAGATCGACCCCACCCTGGCGGTGCTGCGGGCGTGCCTGAGCGAGGCCGGATCGGACCGCAAGACCAGCCCGCACACCCGGAAGCGCCTGACCGAGCTGGCGGGGTTTTTCGAGACCACCACGGGCTGGTACGAGCAGCTCCGCAAGTGGCCCACCTCGGTCCTGGTCAAGTTCTTCAAGCTCGGAGACAAGGCCCTCAAGCTCCTCAACCTCACCACCTGACCCCACGGCTATGAACGCTCTTCGGCCAGCCACCCGCGCGCAGGAACCTTCCCCGACCCCCGCCCGGGGCATCGCCTCCCCGGCCCGAAAAAAATTTTCCGCACTTGTTTCTGTATTTTCTGAAATGTCCGTAGATGGTGGGGAGCCCCCCCTGCGCGGGATCGCCTTCTACGATGCCCACTGCCCCCTCTGTCTCCGTCTCCTGCGCCGCGCCGGCAGCCCGTTCTGGCGGCGCGGCTTCATCTTTCTCCCCCTCCAGGAAGCCTGCGCCTCCGACGAGGCCCCCTTCCCACCCGAGGCGTTCCGCCACGAAATGAAACTCCTCCTCCATCGCAGCTATCTCCTGGGCGTGTATGCCTTCACCTTCTGGAAAGGACTGGTCGTATGAGCCGCATTACGCATGACATCTGTGACCTGATGGGACTGGAACATGATCCCCAACCTGTCCCGCCTCCCAGCCACACCGCCGCGCCCCGCATGGTGATCGCGGGAGGCTCGGGTTTCCTAGGGCAACTGTTGGCCCGGCACTTCCAAGCCGCGGGTTGGGACGTCGTCACGCTGACGCGCCACCCGCGCCGAACCCTTCCGCTCGGTCGCCAGATCGCCTGGGATGGCCGGACCCTGGGCGGGTGGGCTCACGAACTCGAAGGCGCCCGGGTCCTGATCAACCTGGCGGGCCGCTCGGTGAACTGCCGCTACCACGCCGCCAACCGTGCCGCGATGAAGCACTCACGCACGGAGAGCACCCGAGTTCTGGGTGAAGCCGTGGTCCGTTGCCAGGACGCGCCTGAGGTCTGGCTCAACGCCAGCACCGCCACCATCTATCGTCATTCGTTCGACCGGGACATGGACGAGTCCGGCGTGATCGGTGCGACACGGGAAGCGAAGGATGCATTCTCGATCGAGGTGGCCACGGCTTGGGAGGAGGCCTTTGAGGCCTGCCCGGCCCCCCGCACGCGGAAGGTTCTCCTGCGCTCGGCCATGGTGCTCGGCATCAATGCGAATGCCAACAACGTCTATCGGGTCCTGCGACGGTTGGTGCGCTGCGGACTGGGAGGCGCCATGGGCCACGGGCGCCAATATGTCTCCTGGATTCATGAGGAGGATTTCTGTCGTGCGGTGGAGTTCATCATCCAACACGAGACCCTGCGCGGCCCCGTCAACCTGGCAGCTCCTTACCCCCAGCCGAATCGCCACATGATGCGGCTGCTTCGCGGGCTCCTGGGCGTGCCGGTCGGTTTGCCGGCGGCGCGCTGGATGTTGGAGGCGGGGGCGTTCCTGTTGCGGACGGAAACCGAACTCATCATCAAGAGCCGCCGCGTCGTGCCGCGCCGCCTGCTTGAGGAGGGATTTCAGTTTCGTTATGCGCACATGGAGGACGCCTTCATCGCATTGGAACGACGCCTTCGCGGCGGCGACCTGCAACTGGGATCCATGCTGCGCCGTCGTCTGCCGGCCGGGCGGTTGAGCGTTGAACAAGAAGTGAAGTAGCCGCCGACATCAGGAGGTGGTCCCCACGGTGATGAAATCGTGAAAACGCTCAACGCTCAACGCTCAACGCTCAACGCTCAACGTTCAACGTTCAACGTTCAACCTTGCCGCTGGCAAATTTCATCCGCCCTCGACAGGAGGGTCCCAGACTTTATGCTCCGCGCTCATGCACCGCTGGCTCATGGTCGTTCTGCTCCTTCTGCACGCCGCGGCCCTGCAAGCGGCCGAGCGTTCGCCCAACGTGCTTTTCATCCTGATCGACGACCTGGGTTGGATGGATCTCCATGTGCAGGGCAATCCCGCCGTCCGCAGTCCGCGCCTCGACGCCCTGGCCCGGGAAGGGATGCGCTTCACCGACGCCTATGCCGCGGCGCCTGTCTGCTCCCCCACGCGGGCGGCCCTTCTCACCGGCCATGCTCCCGCTCGTCTGCACATCACCAATCATCTGCCCGAGCGCAAGAGCTTCATCCCGGATCAGCCCAAGCTGCTCCCGGCTCCGGTGGTGGATCATCTGCCGCCTGGCTGCGTGACGATCGCCGAACGGCTGAAGGAAGCGGGATACGCCACCGGGTTCTTTGGCAAGTGGCATCTCAGCGGCCCGGGCGATGGCCTCCCTGAATACGAGCCGACCGCGCAGGGGTTCGATGTCAACCTTGGGGGCAACGCCTGGGGCGGACCGCGCACTTTTTTTGATCCCTATCGCATGCCCAACCTGCCGGACCGGCGTGCTGGAGAGTATCTGCCTGATCGCCTGGCCGAGGAGGTGATCGCCTTTATGAAGGCGCGACGGGAGCAACCCTTCCTGGCATGCCTTTGGAACTACACGGTGCACTGGCCGATGGAAGCCCCGGAGCCGCTCCTCAAGAAATACGCCGGCCACCAGGGCCCTGGGCTGAACGATCCGCGAAGGGGACTACAAGCTCATCGAACACTTTGATGATGGCACGGTGGAGCTTTACAACCAGGCCCGGGACCTCGGCGAGACGCGCAACCTGGCCGCGGCGGAGCACGAACGAGCCGCGCGCCTGACCGCCCAACTCCAGGCGTGGCGCCGGGGAGTTGATGCCAACATGCCTCGGCCATCCGATTAGGGAACCTGTCCCTCCTTGCGGCCAAACGGGGCTTTCCGACCCTCTTTCAAGCCATTGCTCCACGGCCGGGAGTCATTAAATGAGAGTGACGCAAAGGAGCAAGAGAAGGAGTAAGAGCAAGAAACGCCCATCTTGCTCTTACTCATACCCTATACCCGAAAAGAACGACCAACATGTTGTTGTTTTGGCGGGCCCCTCACCCTGACCCTCTCCCAGGGGGAGAGGGAAAAGTGAGCCGGGATGGGCGAGAGGGATGAGCGCAGGGGTCTTTCTCCGCGGAGAGGACGGGTCTCCGCTCGACTGAGCTCGTCGAAGTCCTCTCCCTGCGGGAGAGGGCTGGGGTGAGGGGCCTTTGATAGGGTGCGATGTAGAGTGCTCTGGCCGCCCATGTTTCAGCTTGTGTCACAACCCGCTGCGCAGCCTTCTTTCCGCAGTTGCGTCTGGGGAATGACTTATTCTTACTCATACACTTGCTCCTCAGGATCACCCACTTCCCATCACCGCCCCATGCCCCCCTCCCCAAAAATCATCCTCGCCTTCCTGAAGTGGGCATGTTTCTCTAGCGGAGTGCGGCGCACAAAGGAAGAGTTTCTCATTCCCTCCCTTCAGTCAGGCGCCCGCCCTCATTAGCACTCGTACATGGAAGAAAGAATTCTGAACCTGCTTGGACGCAGGGACTACACCCCCCTCAATCCCGAAGCCCTTCGTCGCCAACTCAGGCTCCCCCACAACCAGCTGGCGCCATTGCAGGATGCGCTCAATGACCTGGAACGGGCCGGCCGGGTTGCCCGCATCAAGGGCAACTGTTACATCAAGCCCCGCGAAGCGGACCTCATCCCGGGCCGCATCCGCATGAACCGCCAGGGCAAGGGCTTCCTCCAGCCGGACGACCCGGCCCTCAAGGAGATCGTCATCCCGCCCGACGCGACCCACACGGCCCTGCACGAGGACCGGGTCCTGGTCCGCATGGAATCCCCCGCCGCCGCCAGCACACCACAGACCGGCCGGGTGATTCGCGTTCTGGAACGTCGCCGGACCCAGATCGTCGGCACGCTCCAGGCAAGCCGCCAGTTTCTGTTCATCATTCCTGACGATCCCCGCATCCCCCATGACATCTATGTCCCCCAGCCCCGCGACGTCGGACGCCCCGCCCGTGTGGGCGACAAGGTGGTCGTGGAACTCGGCGATTGGCAATCGCGGCACAACAATCCCGAAGGGGAAATCGTCGAGGTCCTCGGCCCGCCCGATGCCGAAGGGGTGGACATGCTTTCGGTCCTGCGCCAATACAATCTCCCGCTGCATTTCCCCAAGCCCGTGCTCCGCGAGGCCGGGGCCATCGGAACTCAGGTGCAAGCCGCCGATCTGAAGGGCCGGACCGACTGCCGGTCGCATCCCGTCATCACCATAGATCCCGATGATGCCAAGGACTTCGATGATGCCATCTGCGTGCAACGCAAGGGGCCCGACCAGTGGCAACTCTGGGTGCACATCGCCGACGTGGGCCATTACGTGCAACCCGGCAGCGCCCTCGACGAGGAAGCGCGGCGGCGTGGCAATTCCACCTACCTGGTGGACCGCGTCATTCCCATGCTCCCGGAGGCCCTCAGCAATGAACTCTGTTCCCTCAAGCCGGATGTCGATCGCCTGACCCGGTGTGTGGAGTTTCTGCTCTCGGATGACGGGCGGGTTTTGTCCGACCGCACCTATGCGGCGGTGATCCACTCCAGCCGCCGCCTCACCTACCAGGAAGCCTACGCCATCATCCAGCGCCCGCCGCGCTCGGCCGAGGATCGGATGGTGCATGACGCCCACAAGCTGGCCCAGAAGATCCGGCACAGACGCTTCCAGGCCGGCGCCCTGGACCTGGACTTTCCCGAATCCAAGATCCGTCTGGACGATCGCGGCCGGGTGGCCCGCATCGAGAAGGTCGAGAACGACGCGTCGCACCAGTTGATCGAGGAATTCATGCTGCTGGCCAACGAGGCGGTGGCCCGGCGGCTCCGGCGCGCCCGGGGACATGCCATCTACCGGGTCCATGAGGAACCTGATGAGCGGCGTCTCCGCGAATACCGCGAGGATGTCCTGAGCCACCATGTGCCCTGTGGCAACCTCGCCCGCCGCCAGGAAGTGACCAAGCTGCTCCGCCGCCTGGGCACCCTTCCCATTGGTCAGGCGCTCAAGATCGGGTTCCTCAAGTCGCTCATGCGCGCGCGCTATGCGGCGCAACCCCTCGGGCATTACGGATTGGCGAAGTCCGACTACACACACTTCACCTCCCCCATCCGCCGCTACGCCGACCTGGTCGTGCATCGCGCCCTGTCCGGGCAGATGGCCGGTTCAACCCTGGCGGTCAAGGGCACCGCCGACCACCTCTCCGCCACGGAACGAAACTCCGACGACGCCGAACGCGACAGCAAGGACGTCAAGATGTTCGCCTACCTGAAGGCGCAACTGAACAGCCCCCAACCGTCGCGTTACCCGGCCCTGGTCACCGATGTGCGCAACTTCGGATTTTTCGTGGATGTCCCCGACCTGGCCATGAGCGGGTTGGTGCCGCTCTCGGCGATGGACGATGACTTCTATGTGTTCGATGCGGAGCGCAGCCACCTGGTGGGGCGTCGCCTGCGCCGGGTCATCCGGCTGGGGGAACGCGTGACGGTGCAGGTCGCCCAGGTGAACACCTTCAAGAAGCAGGTGGATTTCCGCCTGGTGGGCGACGCCCCCGCCCGCTCCCGCAAGAAGCGGCGACGACGACGCTCGTAGTGGCGTCTTCCTTCGTTGGCGTCTCCCGCCACCCATGGGCAATCCCAAGCCCGGCCGCCTGAAGCCAGAACCCGTCGCGACGGGCTAGATGGGGAAGAAACACCCAATGCCACGGCTGTGCGAAGGCCCCTCACCCCATCTCTCCCGGGGGGAGAGGGAGCATCGACTTTCGCACGGAGAAAGTCTTCCGATCTGAATCCGTACCCTCCACGGGGCGTGCGGCTCCCTCTCCCGCCGGGAGAGGGTTGGGGTGAGGGGCCTTCTCACCCTTCGTGCAAGATGGCCCGTGCTTCCCTCCCACACGTTGCATCAGGAGTTTCTTAAGAGGGGACCAACCCGGGCCGCCGTGTTCTTAGTCCTGCCTTTAGGCGGTTAGGCTTGGGCGCTGCGCATTTCATTGTCCAATTGTGCCGATCACTTGCCTCGGTTACAGGCACCCTCTCAAGAGCTGATGGTGGAGAACTTGATGAATGTATTCCCGCTGAAAACCATTGATGGTCACCATGGATTTGCCCCTGCGCAAGGGCTCGGCTACATCCAATCCATCACGTAGTATTCTATCAAGGCGACTCATTCAGGATTGAGTGAACTTACTTGCCAGGACAGACTGAATCGGCAATGATAGGCCCATCTTCCTAGCATGAAAGAGGCGAATAGGGGTCGAGTTCTACCAGCACCCAGTCGGCTGACAGCCGGCTGGGAGGATGAAATCCACAACCCAGCCCAGTGTCGCCCGGAGATGGATGAAGGCTCCGGCTCCAAGGACCGCGTTGCTTCCATTCACAACGCTCGACGCAGGACCTTCTGCCTTGGCCCACATCATGTGCTGCGGACGTCCGGAGACGTATCTGCCTGTGCATGCGCGGCCACAACGGGGAATACTCTCGCGCATGCCTATGAATTACTGGAATCGAAAGCTCGCCGCTTATCTGCATGATAGTCCGGAAAAGGTGTTGAGCATCCTCGATCCCGAGGACCGCGCACGGCGCATCGCCGGAGAGATCCCACCGGAGGAACGTTCACGCAAGGAAGCCGACTGGGCCGCTTCGGCCGCTGATCGACTGCCCTTTCCCCCATCCTCGGAAACCAGAACTGAGTTGTCCTGCTTCCGTCATCCGCTGGGTGGTTCGGCTATCCCTCTAAATGAACAAAGCCTGCCGATAGGTGCAGCGGAAGAAACCTCCCAAATCACGCGACCCAGACTTAACGAGGATAATCCACGCGCGGCTTTCATCACCACGTGGCGGTTCTGGCGAAACTGGGCGGCCTCCCGACACCCGGACTTCGCGCTCTATCCGGCTGAGACGCGTCTTCCGGATCATACCATCTGGAACCACCTCGCCGTAACCAGTGCGATGCAGGGCTGCTTGGGCGGGAGCCCCCAAGAGTATTGGGAAGCGAAGGAACGGGGTGAAGCACCACCACCCCCGCCCGACTCGCCCGCGTTTCTCATCTTCACCCTTGGACCGGTGCAGGATTTCATCGCTGCAGCGCGCTCGACCCGGGACCTTTGGAGCGGGAGCTATCTGTTGTCCTATCTCATCGGCCACGTCCTGAGCCGCATCGCGCTCGATTTCGGACCGGACCACGTCGTTTTTCCGAATCTTTGTGATCAGCCCATCATGGATCTGCTGTTGCGCGACAAGATCTGGAATCACGCGAGCACTGCCGAGGGAGAGAATCTGTTCGAGAACTTCCACTATTACGACGATAACGACTCGCGCCAGCGGCTGCTCACGCCTTCGCTTCCAAATCGTTTTCTGGCAATCCTGCCAGCGAGCATGGCGGAACATCGCGAGCGAGGACCGGAATTCGCATCCGCCGCCACGTATGCGCAACACCTTGCCGAAGACCTGAGAAAATACTTTCAGGATGAAATCGTCACGTCCGTCGCGACGGTCGCCTTCGACGCTCTGGGCGACCGCTTCAACCGGGACCGTTTCAATCTGCAGGTTGCGCGGATGCTCGAAATCCACTGGCAGGTGTTGCCCTGGCCTGGGGATTTCCCAAGCGCACTGGATTTGGTTCGGCCTCTGCCCGCCGATGATGCCGAACACACTCCTAGGGCCGGCCTTGAGACCATTCGAGACCTTTGTGAACACGGCGCGGCTGGCCGCTACCTCGACAATGGGCAACCCAAGAATGCCTCCGCCGGATGGAGCGCGCTTTACGCTGCGACCGAGTGGCTCCTTGATGGCGCCAAGGCCAACCGTGGTTTCATCGCCGCAGGGGGTGGGCACCCGCACCCGACCAAGGACAACTCCAAGGATTCGCTCACCGGCCGCGAAGAGGCCGTGTTGCTGGTTGGAGACGACAGTGACGCCGCGGAGATGTCCTCGAAGCTGAACACTCGCCTCGGCAAGGATCACCTGCTCAAGAGTGGGGAGAATCTCGGCGCGGGCACGCTCATCAAACGCTTCTGGCCATATTCTGTGCTCTGCAAACGCCACGACTTCGAGCCGGACCACCTCAGCATGCCCAACACCCGCGGCATCGCCGCCCATGAACCGTGGAGCAATGACGACAGGGAGGAAGGTGAAGGGGAGACATACTTCGCCGTCCTGGCCCTTGACGGGGACTCGATGGGCAAATGGATTAGCGGCGCGATAATGCCGAAGCTCGAAGATGCTCTCTCCGAGGAATGCGCCGGCGTCTATCGGGCAAAAGGTGCGAATCTGAGGAGCCGCCGCCCGCTTTCTCCGGCATGGCATCTTCAGTTCTCGGAAGCACTCAGTAATTTCTCCCAGCACGCTGCGCGGCGCATTGTCGAGGCGTTTGATGGCCGCCTCATTTACGCGGGAGGCGACGATGTGCTGGCCATGCTGCCCGCGGATACGGCGCTGGCATGCGCCCGCGCCTTGCGCCTCGCCTTTCGGGGCGATCCGGAGCTCAATCAAATCGCTCGCGGCGTGTTGACCGGCCGAGGCAAAGACCGCCGAAGCGACCACACAACACCACTCTTTGAAATCAAAACGCCCGGATTTCTTCGTCTTACGCCACAAGCCAGCAGCCGTCACGGCGCCGAAGCGGGTCTCCTCGATGATCCAGTGAACTTTCCCGTCACCGTCCCCGGCCCTGCCGCCGACTGCTCCGTAGGTATCGCCATCGCGCACTTCAAATCACCACTTCAGGATGTCGTCCGTGCCGCCCAGGCCGCCGAAAAGCGCGCAAAAAGCAAGCTCGGCCGCAGCGCGATTGCCGTCTCCCTCTTCAAACGCTCTGGTGAGATCACCGAGTGGGGTTGCAAGTGGGACGATGGCGGTTTCCAGATTTTCACGGCCATGCTCAAGGCCGTCGCCGAAGAGGGCGTTTCAGGAAAGTTTCCGCACCGCGTGGTGGAGTTACTCGAGCCTTACCTGACGGAAACCTCACCGCTGGCCGCGCAGTGCCTGGAACCGCTCCAGGACTTCCCGATCGCCGCAATCGTTGAAAGCGAATTTCGCCATGCCCTGGACCGGCAGGGACAGAACAAGCACAGCGATTCCTTCAAGTCCATGGCCGACCTCGTTTCCGGGCCGGCCAATGGCAGCGAGACCGTGCTGAATCGCTACGTGACTGGGGTTCAGCGGAGCGCCGAGGAGAACCTTCAAATGGCCACGGACACATCCGAACGTGGAGGGGCGGCCATGTGCGACAAGGAACGGCGACGACTTGAAACCGCCGTTGTTGAGTCGCCGCTCCGCGCCCTCATCGGCCTATGCCAGACCGTCGCCTTCATCGAACGCAACCTGCCGCAAGGCCGCTGATCCATGAACACCATCCTGCTCCAACCCACTGACGTGCTCTTTTTCCGCGACGGCCGCCCCATGGACGGGGCATCCGCCGGACACGGCGCCGCGTGGCCGTTGCCCACCGTCATCAATCATGCCTTTCACGCCGCGCTTCACAGGGCCGGCGATGTGTTCAGGGACGTGCATGCTCATCGGCGAGGGCGCAGTGGTGACTACTCAGACGATCCCCTTCACCGCGACCGCAAATTCGGCTCCCTCGTCACCGCCGGTCCGTTTCCAGTCTGCACCAACGGATCGGATCACACATGGTTCTTCCCACGCCCTGCCGATACCGATGACCGCGGGGAGGTGATGCTGCACCCATTTCCAACCGCCGCCGCGTCGAGCCTTCCTGGGCCATGCAAATACCCGGTATGTTCCGCAAAGCCGCCTTCCAAGGAGACGCCCAAACCGTGGTGGAACGAGGGGGTGTGGAACGCCTATCTCGGCACACCCCAACGCAACCCAGCCGCCGGCCGCCTGCTTATCAAGATGGACAACGACTTTGCCGACACTGAACACACCTACGGCATCGGCATCAATCACGACACCGGCACGGTGGTGGAAGGGCAGTTTTATTCCGCCAACTACCTCCGCCTGCGCGAAGGCTGGAAACTCGGTGTCTTCGCCGCCGCCCCCGACAAGGATTTGAAATTGGATCTCCTAACGATGCTGCTCAACGGCCAACGAGCCGAGATCATCGCTGGAGGGCAGCAGCGTATCTGCACCGCCAGACTCGAAACCCAGGCCAATGGGCGGCTGCCCCTGCCCCTCGGCCTTGCCGACGGCTTTTCCAAGCACCATGACAAGTGGCTGGTGAAATGGTCCCTGCTCACTCATGCCATCTGGCCGGAGATTCCCGAAGGCCAATCCAAGCGGGGCACGGCCCGCAACCATCATCCCGGCGGCTGGCTGCCCAACTGGATTTGCCCCCGTTCGGGACAGGTGCTGCTGGAGTCAATCACCAACGAAGAGCGCCGCCGGCGGCGCAATCTGAACGCGGCAGGCAAAGGTTACGAGTCCAACCCGAACATTGCAGCCCAATTGGTGGCCGCTATCGTGCCGAAGCCGGTGCCCGTCACCGGCTGGGCGCTGCCCAACGACACCGACCGTGAGGAAGGCGGCGCCAAGTCCACTTACCTCGCCGTGCCGGCCGGCGCGGTCTATTACTTCGAAGCCAATTCCCAGGACGATGCCCGGGCGCTGGCCGCTGTGCTGAACTGGCATGGCAACGACCCCCATGCCACCACGATCAAGAACCGGCGCAGCACGCTGATGGGAGAAAAAGGCTTCGGGCTTGGCGTCTGCAGCACCTGGAATTTTTTGGGGACGTGACCGCACGTCCGCGTTCCTGATTTCCGAGAATCCACATAGCAACATGAAGCCATGAACAAAAAGCACATCCTCTACCTGTTCACCCGAACGCCGCTGCACGTCGGCGCCGGCGCCAGCGTCGGCGCCATCGATCAACCCATCATCCGCGAAAGGCACACGGGTTTCCCGGTCATTCCTGGCAGCTCTATCAAGGGTGTTATGCGCGACTATCTTCGGGACGTCTGCAATGGTTCGCTCGATCAGCTTTTCGGTAAGGGAACCGAAGGCGAGGACGCCTGCGCGGGACATATCTGCTTTGGCGAGGCCCGACTTGTCGCCTTCCCGGTTCGGTCCGCCAAGGGTGCTTTTGCCTTAGCGGTATCGCCTCTCACCCTCAGCCGCTTGAATCGCGATGCAGGCTGGGGGATGCCGATTCCCCCCATGCCCGAAGACATGACGTGTCGCGCGGGGTCAAAACTCGTCATCGACCGGCCGGGCATAAAAGGTATCGTACTCGAAGAGCACGCCTTCAAGCACATCGGCGACTTTCCAAAGGCGTGGGAGGAAAAGCTCACCCGTCTGCTCACGGATTCCGTGCTTGCCAATGCCGCCGGCCGTTTCGTGTTGCTCTCCGATGGTGACCTTTCCCACTTTGCAGTCAACGCTTGCCAGGTGAACCAACACGTTCGTATCCATGACGAAACCGGAACTGCGGTTGTTGGGGGCCTGTTCAACGAAGAAACCGTGCCATCGGAAACGCTGCTCTACGCCGCCTTCATCACCCTGCGCAAGGAATCGGAAAGTAACAAGGCCTTCGACGCGTTGAAGACCGAACAACTCATTCAGTTTGGCGGCGACGGCACCACCGGCCTCGGCTTCTGCACCGCCAAGCTGGCCTGAGCCTTAAGCGAAGGAATCTCGATAATGCAAAACCTCGAACAAGTCCGCGCTCGCAATGCCCTGGGCTTCGCAAACCGTGACGGGGACAAAGTCCGCGGCCCGCAAGGCGGCGAAGTCATCAAGAAACTCGCCCCTCACATCCTCAACCACGGTCTGCTCGCCACTGTGGCCTATTCCTTCACGGAGAAGCTTGGCTGGCAGCTCACCTTTGACGCCATTGCCCGTCACCTTGCTGATCCGGACGTCGCTGTAGTCCCCTCCGATAAGGTCAAGGATCGGAGTACCTTGATGGACTACCTTACTACCAAGAGTACCACCAGCGAGGTTCTCAAGCTGGCTACCAACGAAACTATGGCCTGGTTGCGATACGCACGCCGCTTTGTCGCCAAACCTGATAAACCCGCATGACCACCGCCGCCACCATCCCCATGGCCGGGGACCTCGCCGACCTCATAGGCCATGCCGCTGAGCGAGTTGATAACCGCAGCCTGCTGCTCGACAAGTTCGTTTTTCACAAGAAGTGGCCCGTGGTCGAAGAGCAAACCCGTCGCGGACCCGCTTCCGTGAAGTGGGATGAAGCCTCTCGATGGAGTTTCATGCGCATCGCCGACGGAGCGGAAACAATCCTACGACGCGAGGCGGCGGAGAAACGAAGCAAGGCGGGGGGCAGGGATGTCGATCCGGAGAATCGCAATCGTTACAGCGCCGAAGCCAAGATTGCTGAAATGCTCGCGGGAGTGAGGTGGGATTCCAAGGAACTCAACGCACTCCGTGCGGAACACACGCGTCGATTCATCAAACTTTTCCGTGCAGCCCAAGGTGGACGAACCGCGGTCAGCATCGCTCAGGTTGAGGGTCGCTTGGCCATAAACCTCGCCGACAGCCTCATCCCTAATGCCGGAATTTGCCTGGACCGGTTGTTCGGTATGCCCTACATCCCCGGTTCAGCCATCAAGGGCGTTTGCCGTCACACGGCCCTAGAGGAACTGAAGGCAGCCTCTACTGACCGGCAAGCCTCTCTGCTCCAGCAGTTCTGTGCCGTGTTCGGCACTGCCGTGAACGACTTCACGAACAGCGGCGACCTTTGCCGGTTTCGCCAGCACATGCCCCAGGAGGCTCGGGATCAAAAAGGCGCCATATCCTTTCAGCCAGCCTACCCGGTCAACGAGGCACGGGTGGTAGTGGACCTGACAAATGTGCATTTCCCGGACTATTACCGTAGCGGGCGGACCGAAGACCTTTCCAAAGAAAACCCGAAACTCAATCCCTTCCCCGCCGTCGAGGTCGGCGCCCAGTTCGCTTTCTGCCTTTTCCTCAACGGCATCAACGTTGAGACAAGGCTGCTTGATCATGCTCTGCGCTGGTTGGAAACCGGCCTGACGGAGCGCGGCCTCGGCGCCAAAACCGCCTCCGGTTTTGGTTGGTTTTCACTCAAGCCCGAAGTGCTTGAAATCATTGAGGAACAGGAGCGTCAGGAGGCCGAAGAGGCGCGTAAAGCAGCCGAGGCAGAGGCCGCTTCCATGAGAGCAATAATGGCCGAATCCGAGCGTAAGGCTTGCCTTTCCCCTGAGCAGGCCGCCTCCGAGGAGTTGCTTGCCATGAGCGACGAGGACTTCGCCGGCTTTGCCAGGGCCATTGGCGAAAAGGTGGAGCCGCAACAACGTGCTTTCATCAGATTATTGCGCGTCGACAAGGAAAAGCGTCAGCGTTGGAAGACGTGGAAGAAGAAAAAGCCGGACCTCGCTAATGGCATCCGCGACGCTTGCAAAAAGCTCAATCTCCCCGATCTACCATGACCAGTTACCGCCTGACCCTCATCACCCCGCTGTTCAGCAAGGGAAGCTACGACGACCGCCCGGAGGTGCGCCCATCCTCCATACGTGGTCAACTCCATTGGTGGTTCCGCGCTTTGGGAGAATTACCTGCGGATGAGAATGCCGTTTTTGGCTCAGTCCATTCAAATCCGGTGCTTGCAAGCAAGGTTGTCATCCGAGTTGGCAATGTTCAAGGCGCTACCGGGCAGATCGGCACTCTACCGCACAAACATGGGGGCCACGCCAGCCGCAAATGGGCCTTCACACCGGGTACTTCATTTGAACTGTATTGGCTCGAACGTCTCGGTGGTTTGCGACAACATCACCGCAAGGCATTCGAGCGAACAATCGAAGGATGGCTTCTGGCGGGTACGTTGGGGCTTCGCGCCACCCGTGCTGCTGGGAGTTTTGTTTGGGAGGCATTGACCCCGGGTGGCGCCCGCATGCCCGATACCTTGCAGGCTTATACTGCCCGTTGCGCCGAAGTGTTGAAAAATGCACCATTGCGCTTTGCCCTTTTGCAGGAGGCCTTTGACTCGGCCGAGGAAGCCCGACGGGTGGTTTCGGACACTTTGGGGGGCAGGGAGGACAGCAAGGGCTCCAACGATCTTGAGCGGCTGCGAAATCCACTGGGTAGGGTGTTTGGAGGCCGCAAGACTTCGCCGCTGCGCTTCCGAATTGTCCAAGTGGCGGGTGCCTTCCACATCGCCGCTCTTTGGGATGATCGAAGAAAGGTAACTGGCAATTTACAGGGTGACTTGAAAGCCATCATAGACTTGTTAGCCAGTCGAGACAAGCCGATCGGAAGGCTTCTCCAGGAATCCTCATTGGCATGAACAGTCTTCATCCCATCACCGCCGCCCTTGTCTCCGTCGGCGGTTCGCCCGCGCCGGTGTTGCATGTGCTCCGGCAGCACCGCCCCGCGCATGTCTGGTATTTTTGCTCCTTCACAAGTCGTGCCATCGCTGATGGGATTCAGAGCCAACTCGACTGGCATCCGGCACCGCGCTTCATTGAGGTGGAACGTTTCGAGGAACTTGGCCCCTGCTACCGAGAGTTGCGCCGCAAACTGCCCGAGATCCTCACCGAGACCACGGTTAACCCGTCCGGCGTCGTCGTGGACTACACCGGCGGGACCAAGACCATGAGCGCCGCGCTTGTGCTCGCCGCCACCGAACTCTTTGACCAGTTCAGCTACGTCGGCGGTGTCCAGCGCGAACAGGGCGGATTAGGCGTGACGCTGGATGGCCAGGAGCGGGTGCTCTATCAGGGGAATCCCTGGAGCGAACTGGCGATTCGCGAGGTGGAACGTGCCCGCGACCTCTGGGCGGGTTGCCAATATGAATCGGCAGCGGGGATATTGCGGGAAGTCGCCTCCCGTGTGCCGCAACGTGTCCGATTTGAGACCGTTGCCGACCTGGCCGACGCCATGGCAGCTCGACACAGGCTTGATTTTCAGGGGGCGCTGAAGCTCCTCGGTAACGTGCGAAAGACTGTGCCAGCGTTGTTCGACGGGCGCAACGACCATGGGTTGACGAGTTTGGAGGAAAGGGCGATGGAGAGCTGTGCCGCCTGTTCCAAGGACAACGCCGGCGACATCTTTCTCCGTGAACTTCTCGACAACACCCTCCGCACCGCTGCTCAGGGCCGCTACGAGGATGCCGCCGCGCGCCTCTACCGTGCCATGGAAATGCAGGGGCAGCTTTGGCTGGCCGAGGCTAGCGGGGGACTTGTCGTCAATGGTCGATGCAAGGCGGACAACGCGGCGCGGCTTCCAGATCCGCTCAAAACCCTTCCATGCTGCCGGCCAGAGCGGCCTGGGAATGACATCAAGCTCAGCCTTGAGCAGATCTTCCTCGCCCTCCACGCACTCGGCCATGAACGGGCAAAGGTAGTGGTGGCCGACATCTCGCTCGAAGCGAAAAGCCTTTGGCGCAGCGCCACGGAAATGCGCAATACGAGCATCCTTGCCCATGGCGTCAAGCCCATCGGTCGCGAAGGATTTACACGCATGAAAACTCTCGCCACCGACTTCCTCGACTTCGACCTCACGCGTGAAGCCAATCCCATCCCGGCTCTGGATTCGCGCTGGCTTGAGTAACCCCATGTCGCTCACGCTGATTCAGCTCGTCTCCGAGCAGACCATGCAGAACCTTCTGCCGGTACTGCGCCTCAAGCCCGCCCGGCTTGTTCACCTCGCCACTTCCAGGACCGTCGCCCGCTCTGCCTGGATCGCGGAGGCCGGGCGCCAGGCAGCTTGCTGCGTGGAACTGGAAACCATCACCCTTTCCGCCATGCCCGGCATGAGGGAAACCATGCAGGCCACGCTCGCCGCCATCGAGCGTGCGGGGGCTCAGGGTGAAGAGGTGCTCGTCAATTTCACCGGCGGCACCAAGCTCATGAGCATCGGCGCCTACGTGGCCGCCCTCAAACACAAGACCTCCTCCTTCTACGTGGACACGCAGGATGACGTCTTCGTGGATGGCCAATCGGCCGAGGGTTTGGTCAGCGCCTTCCAGGGCGACCTGAGCTTCACCCCGATTCTTCGTTCGCTCACGGTGCATGCGGTGGCCGAGGCCAACGGATGCGGCCGCGTCACCGGCGGCCACGATTGGCGCCCGCTTCTCCCACTCGCCCTTCACCTGCACACCCACCCGGACGACGAGCATGCCTGTCACATCGCCGTTCACGGCAGTCGTGGCCACCATTCCCCCTTTGCCAACGTTCGAAGTGCCGACCATTGGCTCAACGCTCTGGACGAGGATATCCCGCTGCCCGAAGCCGTGGCCCGCCTGGCGGTGGATGCCGGTCTGTTTCGACCTGGCTCTCAATCCCACGCTCTGCGCCTTCCCGATGGCCCGCGCCACGATCTGATTGAACTGGCGCGGTTGGACGGCACTGGAAAGGTGGCCGGCTTTCACACCCGACTGTTCAAGGCCATTGCCCCGCTGCAATCCGCCTTGAATTTACTCGGGGGCTCGTGGTGGGAGGTCATCGTCGCCGAACGCATGCGCGAGTGCGGCCGCTTTCGAGACCTTCGCTGGTCTGCCCAGGTTGGGGAAAGGCGCGGCGCGGAATTGGAGGAGGATGTGGTCGCCCTCGACGGCGTGCGCATCGTCTATGTTTCCTGCAAACGTTCCAGCCAGGGCGGCCGACTGCTCCCGCTGCTGGAGCAGATCAATGCCCGTGCCAACCGGCTCGGAGGCGCCTTTAATCGCCGTTTTCTCGCCATTCAACAGCCGCCTATCGGACGAACCCTTGCCAATCTGCAACAACGCGCCGACGACCTCGGCATCCGCCTTCTTTTTCCCTCACACCTAACGCAGCCCGATCCCTTCTCCTGAGTTGTCTCCGGAGGCCCGGGACGTCGGGGAACGTCCCGCGCCCAGCAGCGGATCGCGTCCGGCCCCACTCTGGATCCATGACCGACACCACCATCACCTGCCCCAAGAGCACCGCCGGGCTCCCTGTGCGGGGCCGCCGCACCCTCGCGCGCGTTGCGTGCCTTCCCTGATCACTTGCCTTTTCCATGACTTCATCCCCTGCCATCACTCAATCGGAGCCCGCGCGCGATGTCATCCTCCTGGCCGTCACCGGCATGTCGCCTGCCGTTCTAACTGAAACGATCTGGGCCTTGGCCCAGGAACAGCCGCCGGTCATTCCCTCCCGCGTCATCGTCCTTACCACCGTTCGTGGACGCGAATCCCTGCGCACGCTCTTTCAACCGTCTCCCAGGCTCGAGAGCATGACCCCTTGGACAGCCCTCCGTCGGAACCTGGAACTACAGCAACGATCCCTGAAGGGCCGTCTGCGGTTCGGCGAAACGTCCGATGACATTCGCGTCATCACCGCGGCCGATCCCGCCAGCGACCAGAGTGTGGAACTCAGCGACCTGCGCACACACGCTGACAATGAAGCCACAGCCGATTTTCTCCTCGACCAGGTCCGCGGACTCGTCGAGAACCCCGACACTGATCTCGTTGTCTCCCTGGCCGGCGGCCGCAAAACTATGGGGGCTCTCCTCTACGCCTGTCTCACCCTTGCCGGCCGCGAAACCGATCGCCTCACTCACGTCCTGGTCAACGAGCCTTTCGACACCCTTCGGGACTTCTGGTTCCCGGGCCAGCCGGGCGGACCCATAGCCTCCCGCGACGGAACCATCCACGATCCCGGCACCGCCCATCTGGAACTCGCCGACGTCCCCTTTGTCCCGCTGCGCAATCTTTTCCTCCGCGAACTTGGCCGTAAAGCAGGAAACTTCAGCCGCCTTGTGGATGAATGCCGCGAAAGGGTCCGCCATGCCGCCGGGGACAACGTACGCCTCACGCTCTGGCGCTCTCGTTGCGCGGTGGACGTCAATGGCACCTGCCTCTCGCTTTCGCCGCGGGAACAGCTCGTCCTGCTGTTTCTTGCCACCCGCGTCAAGCAGGGTGAACCGGCCCTAGGCTCCTACCAGCTTGCCCTCGATCCCTTGGAGGCATTCCGCACCGACCTCGCGGCGTCGGCCCCTGCAGGCGACTTCGCCGACTGGCGCCATGGCGACAGCGTTCGCGCCCGCTGGACCGACGATCAGGACCTTCGCAAGGCCATCTCCGGCATCCGCGCCAAGCTTCGGACTGGCGGAGGCAACGCGCCCCTTCTGATTCCATGCCTGCCTGAGCGTGGCCGATTCTCCCTCACCGTTCCCCGGTCCTTGATCTTCCTGCAGGACTGAGCGTCACACACCCCCCGCCTGCACGTCTGCGGACGTCCCACCCCACGCGCTCGTCCGCACTCCGCGGTAGCATCCATTCATGCCCACTGCCTGCATCAACCAGCGCGACGCTCGAATTCACCTGCACGGCGAGCGCCTGGAAATTCGCGCTCGTCATTCCGAAACGAACCAGGACCAAACGCTCCGTGAGATTCCCCTTCGTGACCTGGACCGTCTCGTCATGATCGAAGGTGTCACGCTTACCAGCCCAGCATTGGCTGAGCTGCTCCGCTTCAAAATCCCAGTCAGCCTCCTGGCCTGGAATGGCCGCTACCTCGGCGGCTTTCTGCCCGCCACCAATGCCCATGGACTCGCGCGAGTTCGCCAGTACCAACGCACCTTGGATCCGGGCTTTGCGCGGGACTCGGCCGCCAAAATCCTCCACGCCAAGCTCTACAATCAACGCCGCGTGCTCCAACGCCTACTCGCCGCCCGCACCGCGGCGGCTCGCGTCGAAAGCGATGTCCCACCTGCGGACGCCCCACCTGCACCGGAACAGCCGGCATTGGAGGACAAGCTGAACAACCTCGGCATCAAGCAAGCCGTCACTTGGCTGGATGGCTTTTTCAATTCCATGGCAAAGGCATCCTCCTTAGAGGAACTCCGGGGCTACGAAGGTGCGGCCACCGCGCGCTACTTTCAAACCTGGGCCTCCTTCCTGCCCGCGGAATTCCCCTTCGAGCGCCGATCCACCCGCCCGCCCTTGAATCCTGTCAACGCCTGCATCTCCTTTGGTTCCACTCTGGTTTATTCCGAAATCGTCGCCTTTGTTCACGCACATGGCCTCGACCCGGCATTGGGACTCCTTCATGCCACCACGGATGGACGTTGGTCACTCGCGCTGGACCTCCTCGAACCATTTCGTCCCGCCTTGGTGGAACCGCTGGCTCTTGACCTCTTCAGCCGAGCCATGCTCGACCACGACCACTTCGAATCTCGCGACGGGGGCGTCTTTCTCAACGAATCGGGCCGAGCCAAGTTCTTTCTGCAGTACGAACGCCGCATGGAGCGCCAGTTCATGAGCGAGGCCGCTGGTTGCCGCACAACCCTTCGGCAACAACTCGAACACCAGGCCGTGATGTTCAAATCCGCATTGGAACGCCCCGACCTCTTTGCCCCATTCCTTATGAACTGACCATCCACCGTCCGCCAAAACGCGCCGGCCTCCAAGGCAACCCTCATCACATCCCGTTCATGAACAATGACTGGTGGTTCGACGCCTTCCCCCTGGTGCCCTACCAAAAATCGCCTCCAGGAGCCTCCCAGATGCTGACGCTCGTCGCCTACGACATCACCAATGCCAAACGCCTCCGCCGGGTGGCCGATGTCTGCGAAGACTTCGGCGTACGCGTGCAGTATTCGATCTTCGAATGCCATCTCGACGAGCGCGGTTTCAATGCGTTGTGGAAGGCCTTGCTCGGAGAGATCAATGAGGATGAAGACAGGCTCGTCGCCTATCGGATCGATGCCCGCTCGGCCCGGCAGACCATGACCGCCGGCACCATGGTCTGCTCCGAGCGCGTTGTTTGCTATCTTGTATAAGATGATCATCCGCGAATGCCTTCGCCTTCATCGCAACCAGGTCGGGACACACAACCGTCAAATACCGGTGTCTCGTGACCTGAGCCCACCGAGTTGCAACGCAGCGGTTTACATTCTTCCCGACCGACCGGCGCTCTTCCTTCTCGCAGACTCCACAAGCCTCATGACCTGGCGAGGACTTTCTGAGTTGACCCCCAAGGGCTTGCAGACACACAGTCGCGACTGACGAAGAAGCCGAAAGGCAATGGAGACCCTTCTGCTCACGAATGGCGCGCACCCTGTCATCCACGTCGCGACTGACGAAGAAGCCGAAAGGCAATGGAGACCGGGGCTTCGAGCCGGAGCCCGGCGCACCGGCCCTGTCGCGACTGACGAAGAAGCCGAAAGGCAATGGAGACACTGGGCGTGTGTGTAGCAGGGGGACTTCACAACGATAACGTCGCGACTGACGAAGAAGCCGAAAGGCAATGGAGACCCGGTCCGTGGAGATCAGGCCGCGCTCGCTGGCGGCGGGTCGCGACTGACGAAGAAGCCGAAAGGCAATGGAGACGGGGTGGCTCGCAGCCTGCCAAGCCGCAAGCCACCCGGTCGCGACTGACGAAGAAGCCGAAAGGCAATGGAGACCTGGTGGGATACGATGCGAAGACCGTGGTGTTTCCACGTCGCGACTGACGAAGAAGCCGAAAGGCAATGGAGACTCCAGGCTGCCCAGTCCGACCTCGGAATTGGTCAGGCGTCGCGACTGACGAAGAAGCCGAAAGGCAATGGAGACCTCATCGGCTCTGATATGAGCCAGCATCCGTCGCACGTGTCGCGACTGACGAAGAAGCCGAAAGGCAATGGAGACCCCGGCCATCGACCGGGGTGATCCGGCCAACGCGCCGTCGCGACTGACGAAGAAGCCGAAAGGCAATGGAGACACATAGGCTCGACCTGCCACGGGAGGCTGGTCCACGTCGCGACTGACGAAGAAGCCGAAAGGCAATGGAGACCTGGCGTCGTACCATGCCTCTCCCACCGAGTGCTGGGAGGTCGCGACTGACGAAGAAGCCGAAAGGCAATGGAGACTGCCTTGGCCCGTGTTGGCTGCTCTCAGAAGTAGCCCAGTCGCGACTGACGAAGAAGCCGAAAGGCAATGGAGACCGTCTTGTTCCTCTGGCGCACGAAGCGGCGCGAGGAAATGGTCGCGACTGACGAAGAAGCCGAAAGGCAATGGAGACACCGTAGTCGGGCTCGCTGGCGTCGTACCATGCCTCTGTCGCGACTGACGAAGAAGCCGAAAGGCAATGGAGACCTGTCCGGGCCTGGTTGTAACGCATCGCTGCGTCTCCAGTCGCGACTGACGAAGAAGCCGAAAGGCAATGGAGACACCTTTGACTAATTCTTTGCTGGTCAGTCTTAGCCCGGGTCGCGACTGACGAAGAAGCCGAAAGGCAATGGAGACAGTATCAATCATGAGAAGAGAATAACGCTCTTCTCTTGTCGCGACTGACGAAGAAGCCGAAAGGCAATGGAGACTTGCCTGTACCCCTACAATTAAAACATTTGCGTTTGTGTCGCGACTGACGAAGAAGCCGAAAGGCAATGGAGACTACTTGCCCGGCTTGCAATGGTCCCCTTACGCAACATGGTCGCGACTGACGAAGAAGCCGAAAGGCAATGGAGACTCCATCATGGTCCTTTCGGTTGAGTTGAGTTGAGTTGAGTCGCGACTGACGAAGAAGCCGAAAGGCAATGGAGACCCACCCCCGCAGAGATCGAGGCCAGCCGTGAGGCGGCGGGTCGCGACTGACGAAGAAGCCGAAAGGCAATGGAGACGCCGCCCGTTCGGCGGCGGGGTTGATTGCGTCAGCCGCCAGGTCGCGACTGACGAAGAAGCCGAAAGGCAATGGAGACCCACTGGCAGCCGCCATGGGTTTGGTGGTTACTGTTGGGTCGCGACTGACGAAGAAGCCGAAAGGCAATGGAGACCCCGGCATCGTAGGCGGGGTAGTACACCAGCGCCGTCGGGTCGCGACTGACGAAGAAGCCGAAAGGCAATGGAGACAACCCCTGTCAAATTCAAATATATCCTCTTGCTCATTGTGTCGCGACTGACGAAGAAGCCGAAAGGCAATGGAGACGGCCACTTCGGCCAGCTTGGTGTTGGGCCCTGTCTCGCCGAGTCGCGACTGACGAAGAAGCCGAAAGGCAATGGAGACTTGCCTGAGATTCGTGCTCGTGTTCGTAGTCGAGTTGTCCAGGTTCATGGCTCAAGTTGCGTGCTCATTTTTGGGTTATGTTGATCTCCATGAACCGGAGTTTCTCGCGCCACGATGGCAAGGAGGAATCCAAAGCAACCTGCCAGCCTTTGCGTCTCCGCGTCTTTGCGGGAGCAATAATCCCTTCGCGGGCCCTGCATGGTTCGTGGGACGTGTGCAGGTCCGAATGGATTTGGGCGCTCCCCATGATCCGGAGCGTCTCCCGCCAAGTCGCCAAGCCGCAAAGGAGTGATCAAGAAGCCCCCTCCAATCCTTTGCGTCTCCGCGTCTTTGCGGGAGCAAAAACCCCTTCGCGGGCCCTGCATGGTTCGTGGGACGTGTGCAGGTCCGATAGGATCAGGTAGCCGCAGGATTAAAGGATTGCATTTCAAACCCCTCCGCTCCTAATCTCCCCTCCATACCTTGCTTATCGAAGCCTGCCGGCAGCCCCGCACGGGTGTCTGCTCATGGCTTGATGTATATGGGGAATCACAACTGTCCGGACGTTGCAGGGGTGAACACGCGGAATCGGCAATGTTTTCAGGCGTGAGGTCGGTGAAATGGGGTGTGAGCGATTTGAACATTTCGACGGGTTTTGCCGAGTCTTGCCGG
>Ga0302046_10000282_pt1 | contig 53751 bp, 36 predicted proteins | sample RVTome_11_FD_200261 | JGI IMG/M metagenome (GOLD analysis project Ga0302046, IMG submission 200261) | Soil microbial communities from uranium-contaminated site in the Upper Colorado River Basin, Wyoming, United States - RVT147D111 (version 2) ...
GTTGAAGAAGAATGAGTCCATGCGAGCGCGAGTCGAACAAGACCTCGCGAACATCAAATCGAACCGCGAGCTAATTCGCTCCTTTTTTTGTGCAGCAAGTGTAGCCTATGCTAAGGACTAGACAGTATGTGATGGTCATCCTCAATCCGGACATGTTCGAAACGGAGGGAGAGGTGATCACGGGCACGACGCACATCGACTTCACCGCCTGGCTCTGGGGCGCGCTGAACGAGATGCGTTCGAGCCGGGACACCTGGCTGCGCGTCGGGGCTGAGGGATTCGAGTTGACCACCAAGCAGGCCGGCGGTCGCTTCGAGCGCACCGTGGACATGCCCGATCCGTGGGTTCGCGCCTTCCTTCAGGTCAGCTCGGCCATGGCCATGCCCGGCACCCGCCTGCAAGCCAAACCCTCCGACCTGCTCGCCGCCATTCGCTTCCTGCGCTACACCAAGTCCAAACTCTCCCCGCGCGCCTTGCGGTATGAAATGGTCCCAGGCGAGGACGCCCGCATTCTGCTCGAACCATGGGAGCAGGCCTTCCCGCTGCGCGGCGCCGATCATCCCCATGCGGAAACAAGAACCATCCGCACCTGGGGCCGGCGCCGGCTCAAGCTGATCGAACCGCTGCTGCCCTTCGCCACCAACGTGGAGGTCTTCCTCAAGGGACGACAGCGATGATGAGAATGACGACAGATGAGACCCGGCGGGGTTCGATCAGCCATCCGTGCCGCGGTGTTTCGCCGCGGAGGAGACATGCCAGCCATACAACGCCAGGGTTCCCAGTGTGCGCAACACCGGGAAGCCCTGAGTCCAGAGCCTCGCAAGTGATCCCCCGCCGGGGCTCGTCCATTTCCGACGGGCGATTGCGATTCAGCAGGACATGTAGCCGCGATCCCGCGGCCGCGGGATGGAGCGTGCGCGGCCCGCTACGTAGCCGCCGACAGGCAAGCCACGTTCCACGTGGTCAGGAGGTGCTCCCGGTGGAGACCCACGGCAAGACCATGAACGAAGCCGATCGGCGCGCGGCTCTCCAGAGCCGCAGCGGGTTGGCCAGTCAGGCCGGGGCAGAAGGATCCAAGCCTGGGCCGATCGCTCATCCGCTGCGGCTCTGGAGAGCCGCGCGCCCTTCAGTCTCATGAGCCTTTCCGCCTGGATCAAATCGCTCTTTGGGATCACACCCAAGCGCGACATCTCACGCCTGGCACCGGCTCCAGGCGCGCCTGACCAGGAAGGAGCGCCCCAGCCCAACATGGAGGTGGCGGAAACGATCGACACTTCGGGCGGCCCGCTCAAGGAACACCACCGGCGCCGCGCCCTCCGCGACAAACGGCTCCTGCCCAAGGCCAAATCCCCCGCCCGCTCGCTCGGCCTCTCCAAATGGATGCGCCTCATGCCGAAGGAGGAGGCCGGCCGGCTCTTTGCCGGCACCCTGCGCACCAGCAATCGGAACCTGCGCGACTTGTTGCCGGACGAGGAACAACTGGAGCGCCTCGGGCTGCCGGTCTGGCGTCGCGAAGAGGACGTGGCGGAGGCGCTGGGTGTGTCGCTAAAGGAACTCTGGTTCTTCGCCACGCATCGCGAACGAGAGCAGCAACCCCACTACGTGACCTTCGCCATCCCCAAACGGAGCGGAGGCAAGCGCCTGATCATGGCGCCCAAACGCCGGCTCAAAGCCATCCAGCGCCGGCTGCACTCCCTGCTGGTGGCCAAGCTGCCGGTCAGCGACCAGGCCCATGCCTTCCGCACCGGGCGAAGCATCCGGACCGGCGCGGAGCCTCACGTTGGCCGGCGCCTGATCCTCAAGATGGACCTGCGCGACTTCTTTCCCACAGTCACGTTCGCGCGTGTCCGCGGGCTGCTCATCGCCTACGGATACGGTTACCCGGTGGCCTGCACACTGGCGGTCTTGATGACCGAAGCGGAACGCCAGCCGGTCGAGGCGGACGGCAAGGTGTTTCACGTCCCTGTGGGACAGCGTCACTGCGTCCAGGGCGCGCCCACCAGTCCAGGCCTGTGCAACGCGATGACCCTGCGTCTCGACCGCCGTCTCCAGGGACTGGCGCGGCGGCACCAGCTTGCCTACACACGCTACGCCGATGACCTGACCTTCTCCGGAGACATGTCCCGCGCACAGGCGCACACGATGCGCCAACTCATCCAGCGCATCGTCGCCGAGGAGGGGTTCGAGGTGAACACGGAGAAGACCCGGTTGCTGGGGCGCGGCACGCGCCAGACGGTGACCGGCGTGGTGGTGAACGAGGTGCTCGGGTTGTCACGCCAGGAACGACGCCGTCTGCGCGCGGCGCTGCACCGGCTGGGGCAGGAGCCGGAAAGCGACGCGGCATTGGCACGTCGCAACCGCCTTGAAGGTCAGCTCGCCTATCTCGCCATGCTCAACCCGGCGCAGGCCGGGAAGCTGGGTCACTAGTTTCGGCCTTTCCAAAACTGGGACTGGCTGAAGCCAGAACTACAAACCGCGTTCGTAGTCCTGCCTTTAGGCAGCCTTCGCAAGGCGCTTCTCCTTCCCACTCAAACCCGAACCGGCTGAAGCCGGGACTACCAACATGTAGCCGCAAACTTTAGTTTGCGTTTGCTGCAGGTCGGCTCGGAGTTTTTCCACAAGGGGCGCAAACTGAAGTTTGCGGCTACAAATCGAGGGTTTAGGATGACCGGCGAGGCCATGAACACCAAAGACCTGATCCGATTGGGCGTGCCGCCGGGGGAACCGACCCGGCGGGGCATGGATTTCATTTCGCGATACGTCCTCAAGGGCCTCGACACGGCGAAACTCGCCGAGGCGATCGAGGCCGTGGTGCGCGATCCGTCCGCCCACGCGGAAGATGAACTGTCCGGTGAGTTTGCCAAGGCACTGCTGCGTTGCGGGCGCCCCATCCGCACGGCACCGGCGGTGTGGCGCCAGTGGGGCGAAGGTCTCGAACCCGAAGCCGTCAACCAGATGGGCCGCGCCTGCCAACTGCCCGTCGCCGTGGCGGGGGCCTTGATGCCCGACGCCCACCTCGGCTATGGCCTGCCCATCGGCGGAGTGTTGGCGACCGACAACGCCGTCATCCCCTACGCCGTCGGGGTGGACATCGCCTGCCGCATGAAACTCACCGTGCTCGACCTGCCGGTGCGTGACATGGAACGCTTCCGCGTCACATTGGCCAAGGCGATCGAGACGGAGACGCGGTTCGGTGTCGGCGCCACCTTCAAGGAACGGCGCGAGCATGACGTGCTCGAAGCCGATTGGTCGGTAAGCCCGATCACCAGGCAGAACAAGGACCGGGCCTGGGCCCAGCTCGGGACCAGCGGGAGCGGGAATCACTTCGTCGAGTTCGGCGTGTTCACCAACGCATCGCAGATCGAAGGTCTGCCCCCGGGGGAATACGTGGCGCTGCTCAGCCACAGCGGCAGTCGCGGTACCGGAGCAGCCGTTTGCAACCACTACAGCAAGCTGGCCATGGAGCAGCATCCCGACCTGCCCAAGGAACACAAGCACCTGGCCTGGTTGTCACTCGATTCGGAGGATGGCCGGGAATACTGGGAGGCCATGGAACTGATGGGACGCTACGCAGCGGCCAACCATGCCCTGATCCACCAGCACATCGCCCGGCGCCTGCGCCTCGAGGTCCTGCTCGATGTGGAGAACCACCACAACTTCGCCTGGAACGAGCGGCACCTCATTGACGGGCAGGAACGCGAGGTGGTGGTGCACCGCAAGGGCGCCACCCCGGCGGGGGTTGGCGTGCTTGGGATTATTCCTGGATCGATGGCCACGCCGGGATTCCTCGTCCGCGGCAAAGGCAACGTCGCTTCACTGAAATCGGCCTCGCACGGAGCAGGGCGTGTCATGAGCCGGAGCAAGGCGGTGCAGACCTTCGAGTGGTCGAAGGTCAACCGCCTGCTCAAGGACCGTGGCGTGAAACTGCTCTCGGCGGGTCTGGACGAGGTGCCCGGCGTGTACAAGGACATCCACCAGGTGATGGCGGCGCAGGAGGACCTGGTTGAAGTGCTGGGCCGGTTCGATCCCAAGCTGGTCAAGATGGCGCCCCACGGCGAGCGGCCGGAGGACTGAACCACGAAAGACACGAACCACACGAAACCGCCGACCGCCGTAGCCGACGGCAGGAGACGCCAACGTCAGGAGACGCCAACATCAGTAGCCGCCGACGTCAGGAGGCGGTTCTGCCGGGGGGGGAGTGCCTGCAAAACCGCCTCCTGACGTCGGCGGCTACAGTGTCGGCGGCGACGGGGGTCGGCGGGCTACATCGGCGAATCACTCGGGCAGTTTCATGCGAAACACCGGGTTGCCCATGGAGGAGGCGTAGAGGATCTGGTTCACGGGATCCCAGGCGTAGCAACCAAACCAATTGGGCGTGAAGAGAAAGCCCTTGTCGCGGGGTTTCACATCGGCCACGTGCATCCAGTTGACGCCGCCGTCCCCGGTTCGGAAGATCTTGGCCTTGCCTATCACCAGCATGGACGTTTCGTCCTTGCCAAAACAAGGACCCTGCCAGATGTCGGCGTCGTTTCCCTGCTTTTGCCAAGTGGCGCCCTGATCCCGACTGACGAGGAGTCCGCCGGCCGTCCCCAGGTAGTGGGCTCCCTTGAACAGGACCGGAATGCGCGTCTGGGGGTTGGCCTCCGACACCTTGGTCCACGTCTTGCCCAAATCGGTGCTGCGATGGATGCCTTCGCCGATGCTGTATATGAAGGTCTTCGGCCCCATGGTGCCGATCATGGAAAGGTGCTCGCGATCCTGCTGGAGGTGGATAGACAACCGCACCCAGGTCTGGCCTCCGTTGGTGGTGACATAGACCTCGCCGGGCGGGTTGGTTTCGTGCTTGGCGGCGATGATGGTCTCGGGTTCGGGGGAGGCCCAGTCCACGGAGCCGTAGTCCCAGTTGCGTCCGAGGTCGGCGAAGCGGTTCCAGTGCTTGCCGTCGGTCGTCCAGCCGGCCGTGCCGTCGAGGGAGAAGGAGGCGATGCGGGATGGGTCATTCGCGTCGGCGTTGGTGGCGTAGCCGGTTTCGTCACGGCCGGAAATGGCGCTGTCGTCGAGGCGAGTCCAGGTCGCGCCCTGGTCCGAGCTGCGCCAGAATCCGTGCCCGACCACCTTGACGGTGACGTCGCCGTTGAGACGGTTCACCACCACGCCCGAACACCCCCCGGGCCAGGCCGGCTCCAGGCCCACCTTGGCGACCAGGGCCATGAGCGGTTCAGTGATCGGCGTCCACGTCTCGGCGGCGGGCAGGGAAACGACGAGGTGGATGGCCAGTGAAGAAACCAGGAGCCGCAAGGATTGCGAAGGAAGGCGAGGCATGAGCGTGTATAGGCTATTGACCCGGTGTCGTCCACGAGTATTGCCCAGCAGCCCGCCAACCGCGTAGCCACCGCGGTAACGCGGTGGACTCCTTTCTGTACAAGGATGGGATTCAATCCAATGCGGTGCCCCTGTCCCTGCCGAGCCTTACTCCCTTATAACTGCGTCGTTCGGCTGATTCTCAATCCATCTCATCGTCATGCGCAAAATGTCGTCGTAGATCGGCCAAGTTTTGGCGCTCGGAACGGGCGATGCTTTCGTAGAACTCCTTGAGCAAGGGGTCATGCGCATAGCGATGGGACAAGTCCTCCGCCTGCTCCAGAATGTAGCGATACTCCGGATTCAACTCGCGGCCGGTGAAACTCCTGCCGCCGCCGCAGGCAGACAGCCACAGTCGCTTCTTAATGTCACTTTCCACTTCGAGTTCCCGGCTGCGGGAAAGCAAAGCGGCCACCAGATCGGGGTGATTGAAAACAAACCTCGACCCCGTGATCGCGACCAGTTGTGTCGCCAACTTGAGTTCTTCGCCATTGCGGCACCGCTCAAGCCAAACACGAATCCGGTCCGGGGCCGTGGAGGGATCGGCCCAAAGCAGGGATCTCATCAGCGAAACGCGAAAGTTCCTTGAGAAGGTTTGAGGTTCGGCGCGCATGGCCGCCGTCCACAGGTCCTCCATCTCCCGGTTTACAAAAGCGTCGTCCTCCAAGGCGCCAAGGGATTGAGGATGCACAAGGACCCATCGACGCCTTTCCTCAGGATGTGCTTCCGCGTGCTCGTACACGCGACGCAGGAGCTGATACACCTCTTTGGGAAAGGTGTTGGCCACCTGGTCAAGCTGGCGCTGGTCGCTGGAGTGGCTTGAAAAGGCGAAGGTTCCCATATGCGCCAGTACCACAGCGACGATCTCCCGATCAAGTGCCGGTCCATGCTTCGCAATCAGGCGGGCAAGCGCGGCAAGCACTTCAGTGCCGGCTTGTTCCTCTCCCGGATGCAACCGGCTCAGCACGTCCATGGCCCAGGACGGTTCACCGGCAAAATGAATCCCGCACACCAAGGCGATACTGTGAACGACACTCCCCTCGCGTCGTTGTGTGGCCCGGATAAGCGCATGCTGTTCAAACTCGGTCAATCCTCCGCCGTGCAGATGTTTCCACCCAAGGAAGCTGACCAGCGTGCACAGCTGCACGGAACGTCCCTGGGTCACAGTCTGGTCCAGAGCCCGGCAGTACGAGTCAGGAGCATGGCTGGCAGCCTCACGGAAGACCGTCCACATATGACCGTCCAAGATCGTCTCCTGGGCATTCAACAATTCTTCCAGCAATGCCGCGCACCACTGGGGGGAGATGCGCGCAACGGGTTCCAGCAACTGGCCAGCGCGCGTGGAAAGTCTGGCGGACTCAAGATCAAGCACTTGGCGTTGCAGGAAGCGGCACATGGCAGGTGCGTTCTCGAACTTTGATGCCGCCTCAATCGCCACCTCCTGACAAAACGAAGCCCACTTTTCCTCGGCGGATTTCATTTGCACGTCCATATCGTCCCCGCGTGTCACGTGAAACTCGTCGTGTGCTCCCGAGGAGAGCGCGCGCAGGACCTGCAATTCGAACGTGTCCGGGATCAGGGAGCGAATCCGTTCACACTCCCGGCGCACGAATTCATCCGGATCGTAATGAGTGCGATCCCGCAGAAGGTCTCGAAGCTGGAGCAGGAGCAAGGGAGCGTTTGCCTGCTCTTTGACGGCCGTCTCAATCAGGTTGGCGGCATCCAGGCGATCCGGGCGCCACTCCTGGATGTCCGCAGAAGTGGGTGTTGATGCAAACCGGGGAGTGGGGGGATGAAGGGCTTCGGCGAGGACCGGCACCGTGGCTTGGGATAGCACCCGTTCCGGGGAACGGAGAAATGCAGCCACCATTCGCAATGCCTGTTGTCGAAGTGGCCGAGTCGTTTCCACCGAGATTGGCCTTGTGGCGATATGAATCTTCCTGCCAACGGTTAAGGATTGCTCGACGTCCCGTCCAAAAACCGGCTTCAGCAGCGCACTGAGAATCCATGGTTGGCGTCGGAGTCGATCGATCGACTCGGGCAAAGCCAACGTGTGTTCCAGCCAGTCAAGAGCGGCTCTTGAAGTCGCAGGCGGCTTGTCCCATCCATAACCGGCGGCAACCGCGATGACCCCAATGGCATTTGAACTTCCCTCCCAATGACCGCGCGGCTCCTCGACCTCCATCGACCAGAGGATGTCCAAGGCGTCGCGAGAATGCACGGAGTGCCACATCACAATGGACCGCAAGAGTGGCAACAGGGCTGATGTCACGGCGGCACGCGTCCTCCCCAACTCCTGGGTGTCTCCACGACTCGGGATTTCGGAGGTCTGCAGTTCACGCCACACGTGTCGAACAAGCTCGAGCGTTCGTTCCGGCAGATACGCCGCAAAACCAGCCCAATGGTCCAGCAAGTCGAGGCGCGAACCAGACCTTTTCTTCATTCCCTCCGGCTCCCACCAAGCTTCATGGCTCCTGACATCCTCCTCCCAAGCGCTTTCCTGAAACCGTTCCAGAAACTGCTCCCAAACCGGATCAAACAGGGAATTGGCCACGCCTTTCCTGGTGCGACATTCCCAGTCGGCCTGAGCCAGGTTCCTGATGGCGGACGGGAAGTCGATCAGTTGAAACTTGGCAAGGATAGTGCGGTACAGGAAAGACGCTTGATGGGATCGGTCCAGAACGGCATCAAGCAATACGGCATCGGCAAACAGGTCGGGATACAGCCGAACACCTTCGCGGTTCTCAACCACCAATCCGGCGGCCTGGAGGGATTCAACATCCTCAGCGACGTCCAGTGCAGAGCAGTCCAGCACGTCAGCCATCGAGGCCCACAAAGACGCGGACTTGGGCGTCGGCGAGAGAAACGAGAGAAGGCGTATCACACGGTCCAGGCGCTCCCTTTTGGCATCCGGATGCAAGTTCAGGAAATCCTCCTTGAAACTGCGGAATACCCTTTCACGAAAACCTTCACTATCCGTCAGCAACTCAGGCCAGGCACCCGAATTCACTTGAGAGGCACCCAACACGACAAGCAGGGGACACCGATCCGCCAACTCCTCCAACCGCGGAGCCTGGGATTGGTGTTGGGCATGCAAGACGCGCTTTGCAAGTTGAAGGATGTCCTCACTGCACCACCGAGGAAGCTGAATAGGATCCTCGAGCTTTTCGGCGTAGCCGTTCCGGTAAAGCTGGCTCGTCAGCGCCTCCAATGCCCCGGGCCGCGTGGCGATGAGCAACCTTGTCGATTTGGCTTCCGAGGTTGCCCGGGCCACGCCCTCCAGCGCCGTTCCCAAGCGATGGGCATCCTCCACGATCAGAAGCAACTCCTTCTCTTCGTTCATTAGAACGCGCACCTGATCGCTGTTGAGACCCTGACGACCGACGTTCAGAAACCGGACGCGGGGATACTGCGGCTGACCGCTGCATTGCCGGGCCAGTTCAAGGAGCAATCGGCTTTTACCCTGGCCTCCAGTTCCGCTCAGGATGAGTGCGTGCCCGGCGCCATCTCGCGCGAAGCGCCGAAGTCGCTCCAAAGTGTCACCCCGCTGAAGGAAAGGGATGTGGTGGTGGAAATGTCGGGGCTCGGAGGCAAGGTCCCGGGCGAAATACTCATCCCAGGCCAGCAGGGGTTGGTCGGAGCACCAGAAGAAGGACTTCACCGCCTCGGGACCGAAGAAGCGATGAACGAGGTTGATGGCGTCTTCCCGGGGCCGCAGCTTGACCACTTCAGTCGTCAACCTGGATGCATTCCACCACTGCCATTTGGGGGAGTCATGGATGCGGCCTTGAGCATCCACGCTCAGCCCGCATGAGGTAACGAGTACATATTGATCGGCGTGAGGAGCTTTTTCCTCAGCCTCTTTCATGGCAATGGATACCTGTTCAGGGCCGAAGGACTGCACTCGTTTGCATTGGAAGATCCACACTTCTCCATGGTCGGCATCGGCCCGCACGTCGCCGCCTTTCTGTGGCTTGCCTGACAAGAGGCGCTGAGCGCCAATGATCCGGCGTTGGGCGACGCGTTTACCGCGGGAACAAAGGAGGACGGGGTGAAGGTTGAGCAACTCTGTGCAGAACTGTTCGAACCCGCCGGGATCGAGCTGTTCGTAAAAGGGCAGCGCGGTGGGGGCGAAGCCCGTTGGATGACTTTTAGGTGAATCCGCCATGCCGAATAACCAATGGCTTGCAAAATAGGATCAATACTCCTAAATTTCAACCACATGTTCTACGAGAGATCTAAGTTGCTGAGCCGCATTGAGGAAGGCTTTTCAAAACAACCCATCACCTTGCTGCTAGGCCCCCGGCAATGCGGCAAAACCACCTTGGCCAGACATTACCTCGGCCGGCCTGACACCCACTGGTTCGACCTGGAAAACTATCTGGATCGAAGCCGCATCGAAGACAACCCCATGGGCACATTGGGATCCCTTCGGGGGAAGATCGTCATCGACGAGGTTCAACTGCTGCCTACGCTCTTTCCTTTGCTTCGCGTTCTTGCGGACCGTCCCGAACTGTCGGCGCGATTTCTCCTTTTGGGCAGCGCTTCGCCTCATCTTGTGAAGCGATCTTCCGAAACCTTGGCTGGGCGAGTCTTCCATATTGAAATGACCGGGTTGGTCGCCAGCGAGGTGGGCGTTCAACACCAGGATCGACTCTGGCTTCGCGGTGGCTTTCCAAAGTTTTTCATCTCGGATAGTGACCAGGATTCACTCAAGTTCCGACGCGATTTTGTGAGTGAATTCCTGCAGCGGGACCTGCCGGCACTGGCGGGAAGCCGCCTGACGCCGCAGCAGCTGCGAATGCTACTAAGCCTTCTGGCGAGTCATAACGGTCAAGCCATCAACGCGTCGTTACTGGGTCGCGATGTCGGTGTGGATTTCAAAACGGTGCAACGGTACCTGGACATCCTGCAGGGCGCTTACCTTCTTCGGGTATTGCCGCGCTACTATGTCAACGTTGCCAAGCGCGTAAGAAAGGCGCCGAAGCTTTATTTACGAGACACCGGAATTCTACATGCCCTGCTCGGGCTTGAAACGATCGAGCAAATCCAAACCTCCGGAAGTAAAGGGTTCTCCTGGGAAGGCTTCTGCCTGGAACACCTGATTCATGAGGCCGGCTTGTCGGGCGACGATTGCTACTACTACGCAGTGCAGGGCGGCGCGGAGATGGACTTGGTCACTACGATTGGAGGTTCAACGTTCGGATTCGAGTTCAAGCGGAGTGACGTTCCCCAAGTCACACGATCTATGCGGGTCGCAGCAGAGGATCTAGGTCTAAGAAAGGTATTTCAGGTCTATCCCGGGCTTGACTCATTCCCTATGGAACCAGGAAACCGCTTCGCCGCGTTGGCATGGCGGGATCTGAAGACCGTTCCTTCGTTGCTTGGGTAAGCTATCAGGAAGCGGGAGCGTGTGGTCAAGCACAGCTCCGGTCTTACCGCCCTGCAAACGGGATCCTGTAAAGACAAGTCTCAGGAGTCGTTCTCCTGCCACCCATAATGGCTGCCCACCCTCAGGAATAGATCTGCAGCCGCACGGAGGACCTGGTGGCGAATCGCCTGGCGTCGCGGTCGTCCACCACGGCGCAGGCGGTGGACAGCGCATCGGCTTCGGTGGCAGTGGGCGCCACCACGGCGACGGTGCGGCCCGCGGGCCGGCATCGTCCGGTGCGGGGATCCACCAGGTGATGGGCCAGGGCGTGCTCTGCAAAGGGATGTCCGTGTCCGCCGGAGACGGCCAGGGCCGCGTTCTCCAGGGGAAGGATGTCCAAGGGCGCGTCGGGACCTGCGGAACCGGACACGCCCAGCTGCCAGGGACGTTGTTCGGGATGCCCGCCCAGGGCGCGATACTCACCGATGTTGACCAGGGTGGAGGAGACACCTTCCCGGCGCAGGTAATCCGTGACGCGATCGGTGATCCATCCCTGGGCGATGCCATTGAGTGTGATGGCCATGCCCGGGCGGGCGAACTCCGCCAGACGGGTGGAGATGCGGATGGCGCGGTAATCCACCTTGTCCAGCACCTCGCGCAGCCCTTGTGGGGAAGGTTCCGCGCCCGGCTCACGGGCATGGTGATCACGCAGGAATGTCCAGAGCGGCTGCACGCTCACGTCGAAGGCGCCGCCGGTCCGCTCGCCATAGGCCCGGGCTTCCTTGAGAATGTCCACGAGCTCGGGAGGCGGATCGGGAAGCCGACCGGCGCGGTTGAGCCGGCACACGGCGGATTCAGGTTCGTAGAGACTGAAGATGCGCTCGCACCGCCGCAGTTCCTTGAAGCAGGAACGGGTCAGGCGCCGGGACGTGCTCTCGGGCAGGCCATGGATCTGAATGCTGGCGTCCGCGCCCAGGACCACACCTTGCCACGTCCAGGGACGGACCCCGGCGGCCGGCAGGGCGCGGCCGGCGGAGGACGTGAGGGCGGCGAGTCCCACAATGCGAAGGAAGCGCCGCCGGGAGGTGGGACGTGATGGGTTCATGAGGAGCCGTGACGTTGGCCGTTGCCACTGAGGGCGCGCAGTCCCACGACGAGGCCGGTCCCGGAGAGGAGGAGGACCAGCACCACGAACCCATCGAGCAACCAACGGCCCGCCGCGCCGAAGAATCGCCCGGAATGCAGGTCCAGAAGCACACGCGACCATGGCAATCCGTCGCCGCCATAGCTGGCCTGCATCGCTTCACGCAGGGCCGCCGGTGTGGGCACCGCTTCACTCCAGGCGCCGGCGGCCTCAGTGACCTTTTCAAACGTGAGAAATCCCTCATTGAAACGCCATACCTCGGATGGGCCGGTCTCCACCAGCAACCGGGCCTCAGGATCACGGCCCACACGCAGGATCGCGCCCGGCGGCAGGGAGGACTCCTCCAGGGTTTCGATGAGCGAGCCATCGGCGGCGAGCAGCCGGATGGCACCCGTCATGGCCACGGCGATGCCATTGGTGAGGCGCACCGCGCCGACCGGCTGGCCTTGTGCCTCGAGGGCGGTCCCGTTCAGGAAGAGCTGGCCATCCCAGGCGCTCAACACAGAATCCCCGACGGGATAACTCTTCGGTTCTCCCTTCAGATGCATCCCGTAGTGGTCAAGCACCCAGCGGGAACGGGCGGGGGAGTCCTCCAGCCCGAGGTGATCGGCGTGATTGAGCAACCAGCCCGTCACGGACATGAACAGCAACGGGAGCAGGAGGATGAATCCGAGCCAGCGATGCCAGAGCCGCGAGGGCCGGACTTTCTTGTGCCCGCCACGCTTCACTCCGAGGCCTTTTTTTGGTCGAGGAACAGGGCCAGCCGGGCCATGCCCGTCAAGGCGCGCGACGAGAGCGTGGCGCCCGCGATGTGGTCGATGCGCCGGTCCAGTTTCCCGTCCTCCTCCAACGTTGCGCCTTGAAACTGGCGCGTGAAAAACGGCTGCCGCACCTCCCACCCATGACTCTCCCGGTAGATCAGCACGGTTACCCGTTCGATGCGATCCTTGACCACGACATAGCCGGTGGTGATGGGCTTGGTCTTTCCGATCCCGTTAAGGATCCACGCGGTTTTGGTTCCATCACTCCAATAACGCACGCGCTGCGCCTCGTAGGGATGGCCCAGAAAGGTCCGGACCCGCGCTTGGTCCTCGTCCGTGAGGGTGACCGTGCCGGCCTTGGGAATCTCCCCGCCAAACACCTCCCGGATGAACTCGGAAGGCTTCTGATACACATCGTCTGCGGCAGGGACGGACACGGCCAGGCCAAGCCAGAGCAGGGCGGCCAGCAACGGCTGGATGCGGGGGGGTCGCATGGGTATTCGCGAATGCGGGTGACGCATGGGATTGGAATGCTTCATCAAATGCCGGATGGGTGCGGCTCCAGGCGAAGGTGGTTCCCTCGCGGGACGGTAGGAGTGGGATCAGAACACGTAGCCCAGGCCGACATTGTAGATATTCTCGGTGTCGGCGTCACGATTGTCGATGTAGGAATAATCCGCCTTGATCACGACCCGATCGATGGGCCAGTAATTGGCGCCCACGTCCCATTGCCGCAGGTCGCCCTGGGCGGCGTCGAACTGGTTGTAGCGCCCGAAGAACCCCAGCCGGCTGCGGGAACCGAGGCCGATGGTGTAGGAGGGTTCGAGGTAATAGCCCCACTGCTCGTCCAGACCCAGCGCCTCCGGCATCGCGCCATCGATGTTCCAGTAGGCGGCCAGGGCGCGCAGCCGGAATCCGGCCTTGTTCAGGTCGATGTGGGCCTCGCCCAGTCCGGCGTCGTTCTCCTCGGTGATGTCGGGGGTGATGTCGCTTTGGTATTGCAGGGAGGATCCCAGTTCCAGGCCGGGAATGCCGGTATAGCGGACACGAGCCGTCGTGGCCCATTCGGAAGCGTCGGCTTCGGAGACCTTCTGCCGGCCGCTGCGGAAGCGGTAGGCGTTGGCGCCGGTCGAGGGGACGGCGAGGCCGGAATGGAAGGCCAGGTCCCAGCGCAGGCCCTGGGAAAGGTTCTGGTTCAGGGACACGCCGCCTTCCCACCAGGTGGTGGGGATGAGTTCGCGCTCGATGGGATTGCGTTCGGTGCCGAAGAAGGTGGTGGGCTCGTGGGTTTCGTTCATGATGCCGATGGGCAGGAGGAACAAACCGCCACGGGCCTGGTAGTTCTTCCCGATGTCGAACTCGAGATAGGCCTGTTCCAGTTCGATCTCGCCGTTCTGACCTTCGCCGGCGATGGAGTGTTCCAGTTCGAGCTCGCTGACGAAGCGGATCTGGTCGGTGAAGTCGTGGTTGACGTAGAGGATCCAGCGATGGAAGTCGATCTCGTCAAGGTCGCCGAGGTTGAGGTGCATTTCCCCGTAGCCACCGAGGGAGGTGCGTTCGTACCACTTCGCGGCGCCCGCCGGATCGGTGTCCATGAACTCGCGGTCGATATCGGCATCGGGACTGGCCGCAGGCTGGGGAGGAGCGGCTGCTTTCTGTTCCTGGGCCTCGAGACGTTGTTCGAGGGCTTGGAGGGCCTTTTTGAGAGCCTCGATTTCCTGGCGGAGCGCCTCCTCGTCGGCGGAGGCGACGGGGGAGGTGGCAAGGAGCAGGAGCACGAAGAGACAGGGAGCGGTGAGAGCACGACCACGACGCAGGAGACAGTTCATAGTGCGTCGGAGACTGAGACTCAGTCGCATATAAGGCAAGCACTAATTGAGATAAGGTCTCAAGAATGGGATCGGGTTGGTTGCGAGTGGACGTCCATCCTCCAGGATTCACCTGCCTATCCCACTGTTGGTTACCAGATTGGGACGGGCCCACATCTCAAGCACCTGCCGGGGCCTCACCTTGCGCTAGCAGCCCACTTATGAAGTAGCCGCCGAGGGAACGAGGCGGTTTCTGACAATCATCAAGCCCCCAATTCCGCCTCGTTCCCTCGGCGGCTACGGGCTTTCCATACGCTTTTCAAAACGGCCTGTTAACAGGGCTGATGCCCCCAGTCGTCCTCCTTGAGCTGGTCCTCAAAGCGGGCCATCTGCTCCTCCTTGGACAAGGGCGGAGCGGCATCCGCGGCATCCGGGGATCCGCCGGGCGTGCCCGCCTCGGCATCAGCCGGCGCGGCGTCCGAAGCCTTCGATTCGGGTGGCTTGGGATCGGTCATGTGCAGAGAACCATAGATGTTCCGGCCTCATGTGTCACTCCCTTAGCCAGGAGCAGGGGTCCGCCGCCTCACGTCGGCGGCTACGTGGCGGCTCGTTCGTCGTTCCGGCTTCAGCCGGTTGAACGCTTCATTGCATGCGGCATGCATGGGCGTATCCTCCTGAACCATGAGCGAGCAGCCGGGATTCCACGCCGATGGAAGAAGCCTGGCGTTGCTGATGGCGCTGGCAGTGCTGGTGGTCCTGGCGATCTGGCTGAGTCGTGGTCCATCGGATCGCCCGTCGGGGCAGGACCCGACCTTGCCGCCGGCTGCGACCAACAAGGAGCCTGTCGCCGAGCCCAATGCCTCCTCCGAGCCCTCCCAGCCCTTCGCCCTGCTGCAGGATCTCATGGAGGCGAAGGATCCAGACCGCCGCCGCGAGATGCTGGATGCATTGCGGGAATCGCTGACAAGACTTCCTCCCGGGGAGGTTTCCGACTTCATTGTCGGCCATCTTCAATCGGGCAGCGACGCTCACACGGGACAGCGGTTCCAGATCGGGCGGGACGGGTTCCTGAGGAGTGCCCCGACGGTGAGGGTCTGGTTGCTGGACCACCTTGGGCGGTTTGACCCGGAAGCGGCCGGTCGAGTGGCCCGATCGATCCTGGCTCAACCGACCCATCCGGATGAATGGGCCTTGGCGATGAAGTACCAGGCCCAGTCCGATCCCAGCGAGAACGGGCGCTCCTTTCTTCGTTCCAAGCTGAGGGAGATGTGGGCCCGGGACGATTGGGCGTTGCAACCTTCCGTGGGCTACCTGGAAGCATTCGATGTGGCGGTGTATTTGGGCGGGACGGACCTGGTTCCCGACCTGGCCGCCTTGCTGCGGGACCAGGAGAGGCGAGCCACGGCGCATGCGGCCTACCTGGCGTTGGATCGCATGGTGCTTCGCGAAGCCGATGCCGTTCTGCCGGAGCTTGTCCGGGATCCTGGGTTGCTGGCAGGACGGGAGCCAACCCGCGCAAACTACCTTGCCCGCGCGGACATGCGCGATGCGATGCAGCGGCAGACCCTGGAGCAATACCTCCTGCGCCCCGACCTCGGCAAGGAGGAGATCGCAGCCTTTGCCGGTCTTTTTCCAAACGCCAACTACATGGTGTCGTACAACCTTCTCACCCCTGTGATCACGCCCAGTGGCGCCGAGCTGGCCGCGCGCGATCGGGCGGCCCTGCAGGTGGTGACGTCCTGGCAACAGGATGTCCGCTTCACGCATCTGAAGCCGGAGCTCGATGCGATGGCGGCCCGCCTGGAACAATTCGTGCCTCAGTCCGGCGACCCCTAGCAGCCGTTTAAGAAGAAGCCGCCGAGGTCACGAGGCGGTCGCAGACGATCAGGCAATCTCGACTCCCACCTCCTGATGTCGGCGGCTACAGGCTGCTTGTAACGTATGGAACGGGCAGAGAGCTGCTTTTTACAAAAGTTTCATCGGTGCATGACAATTCGCCGCAAGGATTCTGCCTTGATGTCGGCATGAAAACCAAGCTCCTGCTCATCCATCTTCTGCCCTGCCTGCTGCCGGTCATGGCCTCGGGCGCTTCCGAAGCCGAGGCCTATGCCATCAAACCGCTGGTGGTACATGAATGGGGCACGTTTACCGTGCTTCAGGACGAATCGGGCACACCCATCCCCGGCGTCAACATCAACGAGGAATCCCTGCCGGAGTTTGTCTTTGAACTTTCACCCGGACTTGCGCCGGACAGTCATCCGCTGGGCCCCTTCTTCAATCCCCGCCTCTACCAGGGCCATCCGCTACGAGCCAAGGGGATCCTGCGGTTCGATCCGGCCGTGACCATGCGGATGGAGACGCCCATCATTTACTTTCATCTGCCGGAAGGGGGGGAGGCGTCGCGAAAGGTCGATGTCGAGGTGGCCTTCCGTCATGGCTGGATCAGCGAATGGTATCCGAACGCGGAGGTCGTGGCCCCCGGCTTCCTCCCCTTCAAGCTGCAGGAACCGATCACGAGCGCCACGACCGGCAGGATTGTCTGGAAGGGGCTCGCGGTGGGAGGAGACGCGACGGGCTTGCCTGCGACGCAGGAACCGGTCTGGCTGGCACCCCGTCGTGTGGACGCCGATCCGGTTCGCACCCAAAAGGGGATGCGGGAGCAGTATCTTTTCTATCGCGGCGTGGCCAACCTCGAGGCGCTACTCCGCGTGACGCGCTCCGACGACCAGTCCACCCTCCACATCACTCCCAATCCCTCCCGGCAGATGGCTCCCGCGCCCATGTCCTTCCCCCACCTCTGGCTGGCGGACATCCGGACGGATGGAACCGTCGCGTTCCGTGTCCTGGACGGCATCGTGGAGGATGGAGCGGAGGCGGTGCGTGAGCGATCCACGCCGGGCCAGTTTGCGCGGCGAGACTACAGCCGCGACAACCTGGCGGCGTTGCGCGCGTCCATGCGGACGGCCCTCGTGGCCGACGGCCTGTTTGTGGACGAGGCGGAGGCGTTGCTCCACACATGGGAAGTGTCTTACTTCCAAAGCGCCGGCATGCGCCTCTTCTTTCTGGTGCCCCAGGCATGGACCGATGCCGTGCTGCCCATGACCCTGTCGGAAAAGGCCCGTGTCGAACGCGTGATGGTGGGCCGCATTGAACTGGTGACACCCGAACAACGCGAGAGGCTGACCCGGATGGGATCGGAGGAATCCCACAGTCAGCAGTGGTTTCATCAGCGGTTTGACGCCATGACCACGGCGGAGCAGGCCCAGGTGAGGGACGACCTTTTGATGGGTAGGCGGACACTGGAAGACTGCGGGTTTGATGTGCCAGAGAGCTACAGTGATTTCCTGGAATTGGGCCGATTCAGGGACGCGTTGGTGGTGAATGAACTTCGGCGGACCGGCCGCCCCGGCCTCCAAGCCTTTGCCAAGGTCTATGGCCTGACCTACTTCCACTCCTGGTGAGCCACTACCCAGGAACCAAGGGAGATGGCGGACCACGGAACACACGGGGCACACGAAAGGGAAGCCACCTGAGCTCGTGCTCATGATCGCAATCCTGTTCGCGTTCGAGTGGGTCTTGGCCCAAGGGCGCGGCCAAACGCGGTTCGAAGGAGTGGCTACCCATGAGTCGTCTTCCAACGACCTACCGGCCCAAAGCACGGACCCCCGAAGGGGGCTAGATGGGAATGAAACGTTCGAAGGAGGCGGCCCGGTTTGTAGTTCCGTCCCGCCGTCGCGGGACGGCCAAGGTCGTTTCCAATCATCCAACGACCGAGCCGCCTAAAGGCGGAACTACGAGCGCGTTGCACATCGAGTTTCTTAAGAGGCGGAACGACCAACGCGGACCGCCACGCTTGTCGTCCCAACTTTAGCCGGTCGGCCATTGACGGATCGGCGTGTGCGGGTTGGGTCTCAATCCGCTTCGGCCAGCACCTTGAGGCGCTGGAGATCGGCTTCCATCTGTTGTTCGGCCAGGGTCTTGAAGATGGGGGCAAAGACGCGCATGGGGATCCCGATGTAATCGGTGTGCATGGTTTGGTGGACGCGCGTCGCGTTGCTGATCACCTCCAACTGGAACGTGTTGGTGGCGACGAACACTTCCGAGACGATGCGCACGCTGAAGATCCGGTTGGTGTCAAGGGCGAGCACCTCATTGGTCATGCTGTATTGCCTTCCCTCATCCTCGACCACCATGTGCGCGAGCGTCCCCACTCCGCGCGCCTCCCCGATCAGTTTCAGGCTTACCACGCCATCGACCCATTGCCGGATGGAGTCGGGTTCCACCAGGTGGGCATAGACTCGTTCCGGCACCGCGGCGATGTCCACATGGGCTCGGTAATGGGCGGTCCGGCTACCCAACACGTACAGGCCGGCCAACACGCCTCCCGCCAGGAGGACCAGCCAGACCAGTCGTTTCAGGGCCTTTTTCATGCCGGGCGGCACTCTGGTGCAGGCGGCATGGCTTTGGCAAGTCCCTGGCGAGAAGGGTGCATGCCGCTTTGAATGCGCACCCTGAAGGGATTTGGGACGCTCAACGTTCAACGCTCAAGGCTCAAGGCTCACATGGAATGAGGTGGACAAGGCCCGATGCACCTTTTCATGATGCGACAGAATCCGTGGTGTGAGGCCCTGTGACGCCCATGAGGCACTGGGGCGTGAGGGTGATCGGCGCCTGCCGGTAGCGTCACGGAGCAAATAATTCCTAAGAACGTCCAAGGTCGGGTGTCGTATCCCAGGGAACGGAAGGAGCTAGCACCCCTTCCCACGACCCAGGCTGGAAGCGCGAGGTTCGATGCCGGTCGCAATGTCACCAGAAGCAGGTTCAGGGGCTCCGGAACCGCAAACCGTCGAGGACTGGTTCGCGGCGTACGAGTGCGCCCTTCTCCGCTACACCTACCGCATCGTGCGCAACGAGGATACCAGCCAGGAAATTGTGCAAGAGACGTTCATGCGCCTGCATGCCCAGATCAACCAGGTGGAACAGCCCCGTGCGTGGCTGTTCCGCACGGCCCACAACCTGGCCCTGAACCATTGCCGCGCGGCCAAGAAGATCGTGCCGCTCGACACCGACGCCGACTCGCCCGCCACGGAGCCCTCCCTTCCTGACGTTCCCTGTCCCGACGAGCATGCCCAGAGGATGGAGGACATCCAGATGACCCGGGCGAGCCTGCAGGCCCTCAAGGAACAGCACCGTGAGCTGCTCCGCTTGAAGTTCGAGGAGGGCCTTTCCTACAAGGAGATCAGCGACCGCACCGGGCTCAGCACGGGCAATGTCGGCTACCTGCTCCATCACGCTTTGAAACACCTGGCCGGGGAACTGGCCGAAAGGGGGGTCCGACCATGAGCGACACACCCATTGATCCACAGGAAGTCCGCGAGGAACGGGTCATCGCCCTGTTGATGGGCGAATTGGACCCGCCCGAGGCCGAGGAAGTGCGCGGATGGCTCCAGAACGACACTGCCCTGGCCGCTTTCCATCAACGCATGCAGGGAACCATGGACCTGCTCACTGCCACAGTGCAGGCCAATCGCGAAAACGCGGAGGCATCGGCGTTGGGGTTGACACGGTTGTCCGACAACCGGCGACAGGCCTTGCTGGAGCACCTGCGCCAGCCCCAAGGGGCCGAAGCACCCGCGCGGCCGCGACGCTTGCACGTCTTCAAACCGATACGCCTGGACCTGCGCCGGTATCGCTGGGCCATCCCCATGGCGGCCGCGGCGTGCCTGATCGCGTTCCTCGGCCTCCTTGCCTTACGGAGCGTGAAAGGTCCTGGACTAAAGTTTCAAATGGCGGCTTCGACTCCGCTCAAAAGGGAGGAAACGGGGCACTCGGATTTCTTCATGGATCCCCTGCAAGAAAAGGAGGTGCGCTTCGATGACTATGAGATCCAGACAGGCGAACGCGCACCCGCCGAACGGGAGGAAAGCCGGGATCGGTTTGGCCGGAACCGCGGTCTGGCATCGCTCGGTGGGCAACTAGCCGGCCAGGAGAACATTCGTCTCTACTTTTCCGCGGATGGCCGACAAGTGGCGACCCATGAGAGTCCTCCCGTGGAAAAAGCCCTGGGTGAATCCATCACCACCACCTCTGGCGCCGAGACCAGGCAGAAGCAAAACATCTACCTCCCCGATTCATCGGGGAGGCTCGCCACGGCCAACCCGACGCCCCCGCCTGCCAGCACATTGTGGGGGACGACCACAGACATCGGTGATGCACCTGAGGGGGCGCACCTCGCTGATCGGGAAAGCGTGCGTCGCCAAGTAGCCCGGATCGAACAGGAACGTGTGTTGGAACGCCAGGCCAGCGCACCCCTGGGCGAGTTGGCCGGCGCAACCATCTCGAGATCGAGTGAGACTGCACGCCCGAAGGTTTCCACGCGCGACTTCGATGCCGATGGGGCCACTCCGGACGCCGCCGCCACGACGACCTTCCAGGCTGGCGCCTACGATGTTGCCGCCGTCCAGGATTCAGACTTCTCCCGAGCCGCCATTCCCAACGAGGAAGCTCCATCCCTTCCGAAGACGGCGCCGGGAGTGGATCCACTGACTGCCTTCGACAAAAAGCTTGCTGAACCGCAGGACCAAAACCTGGCACTCTATTCAGTCGCTCCGACCACTCCGGCCTCGCCCGCCACGCCACCTCCGGCTGCGGCCGATCCCGCCTCCCGTCCGGCGCCCGCCGTGCCGGCCCAGCAAGATGGCTCGGGTCGCGGAGGTGTCATGCATTGGGCCTACGAGGACACCTTGAACCGAGGCGAAAGCGTGGTCCGGTTCGGGGAACATGCCAACGCATCGGCGTTGCCTCCGGTCGCGCCTGTGACCGCTCCGCCCACCACCTGGAATGCCCCCGTTGAAAGAAACGGTGAAGTGCCAAAGCTGGGAGATCTCCCGGTGGCAGGACGCTTCTTCGATGTGGAAGGGGAGCCAGTGGTGACGGAGCGATACCGCGATTCCGCTCGCGGGACGGTCGTCGCAAAGGCCAGATCAGCAGGTGGATCGGGCGGCGGCGGCGGCGGCGGCGGTGGATTCGGGGGAGGTCAACCGCAAGGAACGCCGGCACGCACACCTGGAGCGGCACCGGCAGGGCCCGTCAGCGGCACGATCCCTGAACTGCCCGCGCCGACCCGTGAACTGGATTCTTTCGGGCGCCCAACCGCAAACCAGTGGCAGGACCACGGCCGCGGCACCGTGGATGAATACGCTGGATTGCGATTCGCCAGGAAAGATGATGGTTTGGTCAGCGACAATGCCGTCATCTCCCTCAATGACACCGAGCAACGGAAACAGTCCGGCATGATCGCCAATGGTGTTGTGGCCGGCGGCAAATCACCCGTCCCGTTCGGCGCGACCGCGACGGTTGCGGAAGGCATGGAGTTCGCGCCGTCCACATCCCTTTCCGTGGCGCCCCTCGCGACAAAGGATGTCACACTCAACTTCAGCACCATCCAGCAGAACGAAACGCTGACTCGGAAGTATGGATTGTCCCAGCAAAACCAGGTTGAATTCGATGCCAACGTGAATGCCGGTTACGCGTTGTCGCTGGGGGTGCCGGTCCAGCCAACCCCCACCCCGGAATCTCTCGCGGAACAGCGTTTGGACCTGGACAGCATTGCCCTCGGGGATCGGCTCGAAACGGTGGATGAATCCAAGGACGATTTCGGCGTGCTGAGCGATGAAGTGGGAGCTCGGCGTCTCGCGGAAAAGGGGGTCGAGCTCAGTGAAGGGCGCGGAGGTGGCAGACCAAGCCGTGGCCGGGTTCTTGAAGAGTTGGCGAAGCGCGTTTCCGACGAAGACGCCGACCGCCAGCGTGTCACCGCAACCGGCGCCTCCACGCTGGTGGCCGATGCCGGGGTGTTGTTCGAATCCGGCCAGACCCGGGAAGAGCAGCAAAAGCTCAAGGAAGCCCTGGAGGCTGATCCCGCCAACAAAGCTTCCCTCGATCAACTCAGCCAACTCCTGGCCCAACCAGCCGCCAACCAAAGCGGGCTGCAGTCCCGCTCGATGCACTTGGGCGGAATCACCGCGACGAACGCGGTAGCCTTGAACATTGAAACCATCGAGAAGAATCAGCCGCTGAACACGGCTGAAGACCTGGTGGCACAGCTGGCGACCCCCGAAAAGTCGGTCACCGATCCGGAACCGAAGGTCGAACTTGCCCAGGAAGCCAAGCAGGTGCAGCCGCCTGAGCTGACACCGCCCCAGCCGAAGCAGCCTCCGGCTGAGCCGCTGCCCGAAATCCTGACGGCCGACAACGCCTTCTCGACCTTCTCCCTCAACGTCAGCGACGTCTCCTTCAAGCTGGCGACGGCCAGCCTGGACAACCAGGCATTGCCCGAACCGGGTTCGGTCCGGAGCGAGGAATTCGTCAATGCGCTCGACTACCACGATCCGGCTCCGGTGCCGGGCATGCCGCTGGCCTTTGCCTGGGACCAGGCGCGGCATCCGTTCGCGCACAACCGCGACCTGCTCCGCTTCTCCATTCAGACCGCCGCCCTGGGCCGCGAAGCCGGGCGCCCGCTCAACCTCGTCCTGCTCCTGGACAACTCCGGTTCGATGGAACGGGCGGACCGGGTCCAGATCATCCGCCAGGCGCTGGGCGTGCTGGCCCACCAGCTCACGCCGCGGGACAAGGTCAGCGTGGTGGCCTTCGCACGGACGCCCCGCCTTTGGGTGGATGCCATGCAGGGTGGAGACGCCGAGGCGCTCCTGCAGGAGGTCGGACAGCTCAACCCGGAAGGCGGCACCAATCTCGAGCTGGCCCTCGAGCTGGCCTACGAAACCGCCCATAAACACTTCCTTCAGGGCGGCGTGAACCGTGTGATTCTGCTCACCGACGGCGCCGCCAACCTGGGCAACGTCAACCCCGCCGCCCTCCGGGAAAAGGTGGAGAGCCAGCGCAGGCAGGACATCGCCATGGACTGCTTCGGCATCGGCTGGGAAGGCTACAACGACGATCTCCTCGAGCAACTCTCCCGCAATGGCGACGGCCGTTACGGGTTCATCAACGATGCCGCGCAGGCGGCCACCGAGTTTGCGGACCAACTGGCGGGCGCGCTGCGCGTTGCGGCCTCCAACGTCAAGGCGCAGGTCGAGTTCAATCCCGGTCGCGTGAACTCCTACCGCCAGGTCGGCTACGAGAAGCATCAGCTCACCAAGGAACAGTTCCGCGACAACACAGTGGATGCGGCAGAGATCGGTGCCGCCGAGTCGGGCACGGCGCTCTACGCCATCCAGGTGAACCCCAGGGGGCAGGGCCCGCTCGGTGTGGTCCGCGTGCGCTACCAATCGCCCGCGGACGGCCAGTATCACGAGTTGGAATGGCTGCTTCCCTACCGGGCCGGCGTGGCGGCGCTCGACCAGGCTTCTCCCGCGATGCGGCTGGCCGGCGTGGCGGCGTCATTCGCCGAGTGGCTCGCCAGCAGCCCCTACGCGGCGAACGTGACCCTGGCAGACCTGCAGCGGCTGATGCAGGGCGTGCCGGAGACCTTCCCCACCGACACCCGCGCGGCGCAGTTGGCCCGGATGATCCAGCAGGCCCGCCAGATCTCCGGGCAATAGGGGGACAACAGTTGAACCATTTTATGAACGCATTGGAATCCTATCGGAACCGGTTTGTAGTCCCGCCTCTTTACAAACTCCCCATGCACCTCCTTGGGGTTAAGCGCTGGCAATTATTCACGAAGCATTCGAAGGCCCCTCACCCCAACCCTCTCCCGGGGGGAGAGGGAGAATCGAGTTCCGCACGGAGAGGGTCTTCCGATCCGGACCCGTACCCTGCCCAGAGAGCTTGCTGCTCCCTATCCCCCCGGGAGAGGGTTGGGGTGAGGGGCCTTCGCACATCCACTACAATTAGGGTGTCTAACCTATCTAGTCCGTCGCGCCGGGTACTGGCTTCAGGCGACCGGAAAACACTTCGCTGGAGCTCGCGGAGCCGCCTAAAGGCGGGACTACGAACGGTCCTCCTCGTCTCGCTGCTTCAATGCACCGTTGGGGCTCTTCGAGCCGCAGACGGTGAGGCGACGATCAAGGGCGACGCCGACCCCGACCAGACCCACATCCTGATCCAGGGCAGCTTCCCCACCCTGCGTCCCGGCGACCAGGAAGCGAGGCTGATCGTGGCGGCGCGCTGGAATGACCAGGTCCAGGTTGGCACCGACGTCATCACGCAGAACGGCCTGCTCGAGCTGCGGGTCATCCAGGGCAGGCTCAAGGAGATCGCGTTGCCGATCCAGGGCGAGATTCCATTGATGGATGTCACCGGGGAAGGCCTCCTGGCGTGGGGCACGCGGCAGGAAACCAACGCGCAGCGCTACCTGGTCCTGCGCACCGATCCCGGCGATCCCGCCCGCACGAACTGGACATTCAACCTCACCGCCCGCATGGCGCTCACCAACGCCATGACCAGGGTCCGGCCCTTTATCCTGGCCCCTTCGGAGCCCTCCTTGTTCAACGGCTTCCTCCGGGTGCTCAGCGTGCCGGAGTGGGAGGTTGAGGCCACCGATGTGACTGGCCTGACCCCGATCGAGCCGGAGTTCTTCCCAGGAGCGGGCAGTGAAGCCGAGCCCAAACCGCTGACCTATCGCTTTTCCGGCTCGGCTTACAACCTGGCTTTGACCATCAAGGACGCCGATCCTGAGCGGCGGCGGATTCGGCTGGTGGATTTCAAGCTGGAAGGCGACATCCAGGATCAGGCGGCCTCGTTCACCCTGACGGGGCGAGCTGTGGTGAGGAATCCGAAGGGGGGCAAGCTGATGGTGTTGGGAGGCGCGGTGGCACTGACCGGTTACGACGAGCAGGAAAACGCCAGACTGGAGCTGGACCAGGGCGCCTACCATCTCCACTTCGCAGAGGAGGGGGAATTCCCGGTGCGCCTGACCTTCGATGCGCTCATCACCGACAAGGATGGTTGGAAGCAGGTCGCCTTCACCCCCGCATCGAGCGCGTTGCGGCCTGTGCGGCTGAGCGGCCTTCCCCAGACCACCACCGTGGAATTCCTGAGCGCCGCCGAGGCGGAACGAGCCGGCGCCGAACTGACCAGCCACCTGCAGGCCTCGGGACCATTGGCGTTCCAGTGGCAGGAATCCCGCCCCGAGGTGGAGGGCAAGCTGTTCTTTGCCGTGACAGGCACCTCGCAAATCTCGGTTCGCCCGGGTCTGGTCCAGCAGATCAGTCTGCTCGACTACAAGGTCATGCAGGGTGAATTGCAGGAGCTGGACCTGGTGCTGAGCGGTCCTGGGGAAGTGACGCGGATCCAGGGGAACGGCATCCTGAGCTGGCAGGTCACTGGCGAGGGGGATGCTCGTCGGCTGCTCATCAAGCTCAACCAGCCGCGCAAGGATTCCTTCCTGGTCGCAATTCATACCCAGACCCCGCTGGACACCTTCCCGCTTCAGTTCAAGCCGCTGCGCCTGGTGCCGGAGGGAGCCATCCGTTACGGAGGTCACATTCGCGTGGTCAACGCCGGAGCGGTGCGTCTGGAGGTGCTCAACGCGCCCGGGTTGGCCCAGATCTCCCCGACCCGCTTTCCGGAAGTGGAAGGCCTGGGCAATCTGAGTGAGGTGCAGCAGGCGCAGGCCTTTGCCTTCCGCTTCTCAGGCCCGGCCTTCGACCTCGACATCCAGGCGGACAATGTCCTTCCCGAGCTGACCGTGTCCGAACTGCTCGTGTATCACCTGGGGGAGACGGAGAAGACCCTGGATGCGGAGGTTGAACTGGAGATACGAGAGGCGCCGCTGCGCGAGCTGGAGATCCTGGTTCCGGGCGGCTACAGCGTGGCGTCGCTGAACGCGCCGAGCCTGAGTGATTACACCCTGGCCGACCCGGCGGAGGACGGCACCGCGCGGCTGACGTTGCAGTTTGGCCAACCGCTGATCGGGCGCCATGTGCTGCATCTGCGCCTGACGCAAAGCCACGCCAGCCCGCCCGACACGTGGACGCTCATACCGCTCCAGCCCCAGGCGGTGAAGTCCGTCCGGGGATTTGTGGGTTTGTCGGCGGATGCCGGGTTACGTCTCGTGGGAACGCAGACGCAGGGCTTGACCGAGATTGCCACGGCCTTTTTCCCCAAGAAACTCAAGGACCTCCAGCACGCCTTCCGGCTTCGCGATCCGAACTGGACCGCCACCGTGCAGAGCGAGCGACTGGCCCTGTCCGTCCAGGTGGATTCGCTTCACCTCTTCTCGATCGGGGAGGGGTTGACCTATGGGAGCACGCTTTTCAACTATCTCATCTCCGGGGCGCCGGTGTCGGTGCTGCGGTTGGCGGTGCCCACCAATTATGCGAACCTTGAATTTGTCGGGCAGGACATCCGGAACTGGCAGGCGACCACCAACGGCGTGTATGAGGTTCATCTGCACGCGCCCATCTCGGGCACCTACTCCCTGCTGGCCACCTTCGACAACCAATTCAACCCGCGCGGCGAGGAGCTGGCCTTCACCGGATTGCAGCCATTGGAGGTGCAATCGGAACAGGGCCATGTGATCCTGATCAGCACCTACCAGTTCCAGACCGATCCGGTGGAGGTTTCGGCGGGGCTGCTCACCCTGCAGCCGGGCGAGGTGCCGACGGAGTACCGCCTCCTGTTCGATGCCCCGATCCTGCGCGCCTACCAGTTCACCAGCCGCCCCTTTGACCTGCGCCTCAACCTGGCCTCGCTGGCCCAGGGCGAGACGGTGAACCAGGTCGTGGACCGCGCCACCTTCAACACCCGCGTTTCCGGCGAGGGCCAGGTCCTCACCGACGCCACCTACCTTATCAAGAGCAAGGGCCACTCCCACCTGCGCGTGACGGTTCCCAAGGACACCTCGCTCTGGTCGGCCAAGGTCAATGGCAAGGACGTGGTGCCCGTCAGCGACCAGGTTGCCACCCTGATTCCCCTGCCGCAGGACCTGCCGCCGGACACGGTGATTCCCGTGGTGCTGAAGCTGGCACTCAAGTCGGAGAAGCCGACCCGCGTCCGGGTGGCCTTGCCGGCAGTGGACGCCCCCGTGCTGCTCAGCGACTGGAAGGTGAACCCGGACGAGGGATATCGCCTGACGTTGAAAGGCGGAACGGTCCGTCCGGTGCAGCATCCGGGTGACATCTCGGGGTTTACCTGGCTGCAGCACATGCCGCGGGGACGGCGCGGGGAGGAACCGCTCACCCTTCTCGGCATTGGCTTGGTGGCGCTGGCCATTGGCGGATTCATTCTGCAATGGGCGACGAAGGAAGGACGCCGCCGCTTTGGCATTCGCAACACGACCGGACTGGTCCTGGGCGGGGCCGCGATGCTCCTGGGCTTTTGGATGCTGATCACGCTGGTGAACGTGGCGTCGAGCCGCACGATCCATCCGGGCACTCAGTTGGCGTTTGCCATGCCGGTGCAGGCCCCGGGGGACGACGTCGCCATCCAACTGGCCAACCAGTCGCAGGACGACCTCGCCAGCAACTGGCTGGTGGTCTGGCCCGCTTATCTGGGGGTGCTTGCGTGGGGATGGTTCCTGATCGCGCACCAGGGCTTTGGACGCCTCATGGGAATCGCACTGGGCTGGGTGTTGATGTTCTGGGGCTGCCTCCGCACCCCGAACGGGGCGGCCGCCTTCTTTGGCGCGCTCATTCTTTTCATGGTGGTTCATGAGGTGTGGCCGCTCCTGCTCCGACAATGGCGTTTGCCCAGGAAATCGAAGGCTTCGGCGGATTCCCCGGACTCCGCCACGGCGGGCGGGGCGGCCACACTCATTCTCCTTCTGCCGCTCCTGCTGGCCGCAACCGCAAGCGCGCAGGCGGCCGTGGAACCGGTGGTGGTCCAGTCCGTGCATCAGGAAGGCACGGTGAAGAAAGACCAGGTATTCCTTTCCGCCCGACTGAAATGGGATGCCAGGAAGGACCAGGTCCTGGACTTTCTCCAGGCTCCGGCGGTGCTGACGACCATCGACTTCCCCAAGGACCAGCTCAAGCTCGTCCAGGAGGATCAGGGTGAGAAGGCACTCCGACTGATCTCCCTCAAGGCCGGCCCGGTGGAGGTGGCGTTCACCTACCAGCTCCCCGTGACGTCGCAGGATGGCGTGAATGGATTCCAGCTCCGCAACCACCGAGGATTGATCAACCAGCTCACACTCCAGGTGGACCGGGCGGACATCGAACTGGTGTCCCCGCAGGCGGTGTCGATCCGGCCGGGCCCGGCCGCCGGCAACACGACGGCATTCCGCGTGGCCCTGGCGCCGGTGGAGGACGCCTGGATCTCCTGGAAGCCCCTCAGCCGCGACACGCGCACGGAGAAGACCCTGTTCTACGCGGAACTCTTCCAGCTCTTCATCCCCACCGCGGGCATCATCGAGGGCATCCACGCCGTGCAGGTGCGCCCGGCGCAGGGGCAGGTGCACGAGATGATTTTTGAAACCCCGGCTGGACTCACCATCACCGACGTGCAGGCGCAGGACTTGTCGGATTGGAAATTCGACCCGGACAACCGCACCCTCCGCGTCCAGCTTGAACCGGCTCCCTCCCGGCCGTTTGTGGTCCAGCTTTTCTCCCAGTTCACCACCAGCCCGCTGCCCTTCGAAGCGGAGGTGGGATTGATCAAGGTGCAGAATGCGGCAGGCCAGGTTGGCATGGCGGGCGTGGCCACCGGAAGCGAGGTGCAGTTGGATGCGGTGACGCCCACGTCGCTGAGCCCCATCAACCTGGAGGACTTCCCCGGGCTGGTCTCGTTGCGGGCGGAACAGATCACGGGCCTGACCCTGCGCCGGGCCTATCGCTCGTCCGACCCGGATGCGCGCCTGGGGCTGAAGGCCTCGGCGGTGCAGCCCGATGTGCGGGTGACCACGCAGGAGACCCTTTCCCTTGGCGAGGACCGCACGGTGCTGGCGGTCCAACTTTCCGCCGAGATTACGCGGGCGGGCGTCTTCAAGCTGAGCTTCGTTCTGCCCCAAACCATGGATGTGGAGGCCTTGACCGGCGAGGCGTTGAGTCACTGGACGGAGGTGACGACCGACGGGCAGCGCATCATCACGATGCATCTCAAGGGGAAGACCACGGGCACGCAGAACTTCGCGATCAACCTGGTGGGGCCGGGCGTTCCGGAAGGCGCGGGCTGGTCCGCGCCCAAGCTGTCGCTGCGTGAGGCGGACAAGCAAACCGGGCAGCTTGTCGTGGTGCCGGAACAGGGGATGCGCCTGCAGACGGCCGAGCGGGAGGGCGTCACGCAGCATGATCCAAAGGAGACGGGCATTCGCCAGCAAGGCGTGCTTGCCTTTCGGTTGCTCCAGCCGGACTGGCGGCTGACGTTCGACATCCAGAAGGTGGACCCGTGGATCCAGGTGGTCAGCCTGCAGGATGTCACCGTGCGCGAAGGCCAGATCAAGGCCACCACCACGTTCGAATACACCATCGAAAACGCCGGCTTGAAGTCGCTCTTCGTGCAGTTGCCGGCCAACGCCGATGGCGTGCGCTTCACAGGGGAGCAGATCGCGGACAGCGTCAAGGCGGAAAACCCGGCCGGCGAAACCGTGGAATGGGAGGTCAAGCTGCGTCGCCGTTGGATCGGCACTTACACCCTGCAGGTGCATTACCAACTGCCGGCCAGCGAATCGGGCGGAGAGGAAACCATCGTGGGGGTGCAGGCCCGGCAGGTGAACCTTGAGCGCGCCCACCTGACCCTGCGCACGGGCGGCCGGCTCCAATTGGGCATCCCCCGCCTCCCGCCGGCCTTGCAACCCATCGACTGGCGCTCCCTGCCGGCGAGCCTCCGCGGGTTGCAGAACAACGGGGAGGGCAACTTCACCTTCCGCGCCATCGAATCGGACTATCGCCTCACGGTCGCGGTGGTGCGCCACGACGCCGAACCGATGCTGCCGGCGCGCGTCGAGCAATCCGACTTCGTCTCCCTGCTCTCCGATGCCGGGCAGATGGTGACCCATGTGCGGCTGGTCATGCAGCCCGGCAACAAGCGCCTGCTCAAGGTTCAGTTGCCGGCCTCGGCCCAGTTCTGGTTCGCCTTCGTCAACAACGGCGGGGTCTGGCCCTGGCAGGAGGAGGACACCATCCTCATTCCGCTGGAGGCCAACTTCAAGCCGGGCGAATCAGCGGTGGTCGAATTCCTCTACGCGGTGCCGACCCAGTCCGGACGCGGCGGCGGCAACGACTTCAAGCTGCTTGGCCCCGAGTTCGACCTGCCCCTGGAGAACATCACCTGGAAGGTTTACCTGCCCGAAGGACGTGAACTGGACGACTTCAAGGGAGACCTTCAGCTCCAGGAAAAGCGGGTGGAGGTGCAGCCCACCGAGGTGACCCTTCAGTCCTATCTGCAGCAGGAATCCGCCCAGCAGCAGGAACAAACCCGGGAGGCCGAGTCTCTCCTGGCCAAGGCCAACGACCTGCTCACGCTGGGCCGCCAGCAGGAGGCGCGCAAGGCGTTCCAATCGGCCTGGACGCTGTCCCAGCACGACGACGCCTTCAACGAGGACGCCCGCGTCCAGCTCCACAACCTCAAGATGCAGCAGGCCTTGGTGGGACTGAATTACCGCCGCAACCGCGTCTTTCAGGACGAGGTCGGCGCCGCCAGCGGCGACACCAACGCCGCCCTGAACATCCTGCAGGCCAACCAGCCGGCCTTCTATACCCAGCAGCAGGTCCAGCAGGCCCTGGGAGGCAACTCGGTCGAAGTCAACGGCGCCCTCATGGCGTTGGCGGAGGAACTGATCGAGCAACAGGACGCCGCGCAGGTCGCCCCCGAGACCATCCGGGCCACGCTACCCGAGCAGGGGCACCAACTGATCTTCACGCGCTCTCTCCTGGTGGATCCGTGGGCCGAACTGACGCTCGACCTGGAAACCTCCACCATGGGCGGAGGCGGATGGGCCGGTCGCTTCGGGATGCTGGTGCTGCTATTCGCCGGCGTCGCGGCCTTCATGCTCCTCATGCGCCGCGGCCGGGCATCGTGAGCGTTCTGAGGACGCAATCTGAAGATTGCGGCCACGTGGTCAGGTTCACCTTTGCAGAGCCATGCTGTAGCCGCGATCTTTAGATCGCGCCGGGACGAACCGGAGCGGATCACGCCAAAAGGTTCCGGACCACTTCCTGGTGACGCCCTTGCCCCGTCCGAAAAGGATTGTTTTTGAAGGAGGGGACCGGTTAAGTAGGATTTCAACAATGGATAAAACCTTCGCTGAACTGGGCTATCCCGGTCGTTTGATCGCGGTGGAAGGGCTCGATGGATCGGGGAAGTCCACCCAGATTTACCTCCTCAAGCGTTGGATGGAATGGCAGGGGCTGAAGGTGTTTTTCAGCGAGTGGAACTCCTCGGACCTGGTCAAATCGGCGACCAGCAAGGGCAAGAAGCGCGAACTGCTCACACCGACCACCTTCAGTCTGATCCACGCCACCGACTTCGCCGACCGTTACGAACGGCAGTTGGTGCCGCTGCTGCGGGCGGGCTACGTCGTGCTCTGCGACCGGTACATCTTCACGGCTTTCGCCCGGGACACGGTGCGGGGCTGCCCGATGGAATGGGTGCGGGGCATATACAACTTTGCGGCCCTGCCCGACCTGGTGTTCTTCTTCAAGGCGGACCTTCACGTTTCTCTGAACCGGATCCTGGAAGGGCGCCCCATGCTCAAGTATTTCGAGGCGGGCATGGACCTGGGGTTGTCGGCCGATCCGTATGAAAGTTTCCGCATCTTCCAGGGCCGGATCCTCGAGCAGTATCTGTCGATGAGCACGGAGTTTGACTTTCTGGTGGTCAACGCCAACGAACCGATCGAGGCGCAACAGAACACGGTGCGTGAACTGATCGCCAACAAGCTTGAACTGTCGCGATACGTCACGCACACCGTCACCCCGAGTGCCCGGAAGGCCCCCAGCACGAAGACATGGAAAAAAGATTCCGACATCGAAGACCACGAAGCCGCCTGAGCCGGGTCATTGTTCCCCGCCTGAGCCAGCATCGGTTTTATGGACACGGGTTGCCGGGGGTGGACCCCGACAAGCTGGTTGGGAAGCTGATCGTGGTGGAGGGGGCCGACGGGTCGGGGCGGTCCACGCAGATCGTCCAGCTCGTGGACTGGCTGGAGGGCAGCGGCCACGCGACGGTCCAGGTAGGGCTCAAGAGGTCCACGTTGGTCAGCGAAGAGCTCGAACAGGCCAAGCAGGGCAACATTCTCAGCCACCGCACACTGAGCCTCTTTTACGCCACGGACTTCGCGGACCAACTGGAGAACACCATTCTCCCGGCGATGAAAGCCGGGCGGATGGTCCTGGCCGACCGTTATATCTACACGCTCATGGCCCGGGACATGGCGCGCGGGATTGACGCCGCCTGGATCAAGAACATCTACGGCATCGCCCTGGTTCCCGACGTGGTCTTCTACCTCAGCGTGACCGCCGAGACGCTGGTCGAGCGCAACATTTCCAAGAACGCCAAGCTGGATTACTGGGAAAGCGGCATGGACCTCGGCCTTTCGCGGGACATCTTCGAGAGCTTCATGAAGTATCAGAGCCAGATCCAGACGATCTTCAGAAAACTCCAGCGCACCTACAAATTCTCCACCCTGGACGGCGAACGGTCCGTCGCCCAGGTCCAGAAGGAAATGCGCGAGAAGGTGTCCAGGGTGCTTTCCGGCTCCCAACCGGTGTGACGTCATGGGCAGCGCCGCCTCCAAACCCGCCTACTACGCCGGTGTCGATCTGGGTGGCACCAAGATCATGACCGGCATCTTCGACGCCGACCTGGAGCTGATCGGCTTCGCCAAGATGACCACCAAGGCTCATCGCGGCCCGGAGGCGGTCATCAATCGCGTCGTGCGTTGCATCGAGGATGCCATGGACGAAAGCGATCTTCAGATGAACCAGCTCCGCGCGATCGGAATCGGGGCCCCGGGCGGGGTCGATCCCCAGTCCGGCCGTGTCATCTTCGCGCCCAACCTTGGCTGGAAGAACATCAACCTGAAGATCGAGCTGGAGGAGCGACTCAAGATCCCCGTTTCCGTCGAGAACGACTGCAATATCAGCACCATCGGCGTGCACGAAAAGGAGTTCGAGGGAAAACCGCGCCACCTGGTCGGCATCTACATCGGGACCGGCATCGGCGGAGGACTGGTCCTGGACGGACACCTCTATTCGGGACACAACCGCACCGCGGGCGAAATCGGACACATGGTGATCGACGTCAACGGCCCCGCCTGCGGGTGCGGCAACCGGGGATGTTTCGAAGCGCTTGCCAGTCGCACCGCGCTGTTCAACCAGCTGAGGGAAGCGGTCAAGCGGGGGGAGAAGACCATCCTGACAGACATGCTCGGCCCCGAACTGGAGGGCCTGCGGAGCCGGGGTTTGCGCAAGGCGATCCGCCAAAACGACAAGCTGGTCGAGTCCCTCGTCCGCCAGGCCGCTCACTACACCGGCATCGCCGTGGGCAACCTGATCAACATTCTCAACCCCGAACTCGTGGTCCTGGGCGGCGGCATCATCGAGGCCCTCGACGAGGAAATGATGCCCATCATTTCCAAGACCGCGCAAAGCCACATCCTTTCCGGCACCGGCAAGGGCGTGGAGATCACCCAAACCCAGCTTGCGGACAACGCGGGCATCTTCGGTGGCGGCGTCCTGGCCCGCCGGCTGGTCAAGGTCTGAGCCGACGACGTCAGGAGGCGGACTCTGTCGTGGCCTCCTTGGTGACGTTCCGCCTCGTGACCACGTGGAACGTTGGCGGGTCTCTTGGCGGCTACTTCTTCCTGAACGGACTGGAGGCGAGCTTGACCTTGGGATACGCCTTTTTGCCTCCCTTGACTTTGACGAGCTTGGGTTCGCCCGCCTTGTGGAGGGCGTGGTTCATGAACGCCACCTGGCTGCGGCAGGCCTTTTTGTGATCAGGCGTCGGCGCAGCCAGCCGGTACTGCCCGTTCGGCAGCACCAGCCTCGCCTTCTGATTGTCCCCCAGATGCAGGGGCAGAATCTCGTTGATGATCCGGTCCCGCAACACGCCATCCTCGACGGGAAAGACCACCTCGATGCGGCGATGGAAATTGCGCGGCATCCAGTCGGCACTGCCCACATAGACCAGGGGCCGGCAGGCGTTTTCAAACATGAAGATCCGGCTGTGTTCGAGGAAGCGATCCACGATGCTGCGGACGGTGATGTTCTCACTCAACCCCTTCACGCCAGGGCGCAGACAGCAGATGCCCCGGACGATCAGGTCGATGCGGACGCCGGCCCGCGAGGCGCGGTAGAGGGCCTCGATGATGGTCTCGTCCACCAGTGAATTCATCTTGGCCACAATCCGGGCCGGAAGGCCCTGCTGGGCATTCTCGGCCTCCTTCTCGATGAGCTGCAGCATGCGGCTGTGCAGTTCAAAAGGGGCCACCAGAATGCGCTGCATTCCCTGAAACTGGCAGATGCCGGTGAGCAGGTTGAACAGGTTCGTCGCGTCCTCGCCGAACTCGGGTCGGCAGGTGAGTAGCCCCAAGTCGGTGTAGAGACGTGCGGTGGAGGGATTGTAGTTGCCCGTGCCGAGATGGACGTAGCGGCGGATGCCTTTCTTTTCACGGCGCACCACCAGGCATGACTTGCAGTGGATCTTGTAGCCGACCAGCCCATAGACCACCTGCACGCCCGCCTCCTCCAGTTGCCGTGCCCACTGGATGTTGTTGGCCTCGTCAAACCGCGCGCGCAACTCCACCACGGCGGCCACCTGTTTGCCATTGCGGACGGCGTCCATGAGCGCGCCGATGATCCGCATGTCGCCCCCGGTGCGGTAGAGAGTCTGCTTGATGGCCAGCACGTTCTCATCAGCCGCGGCCCGCTGCAGGAAGTCCACCACCGACTCGAAACTATCGTAGGGATGGTGGAGCAGGATATCTCCGGCGCGGATGGCCTTGAAAATGTCCTTGCGCCCCTTGAGCGCGGGAGAGATGGGGGCGACAAAGGGAACCTCCCTCAGCTCGGGTGAGTGATCTCCGGCACACAAGGCCATCAAATGATTCGGATTCAGGGGACCGTCGATGCGGTAGAGATCTTCCTCCTCCAGACGCAGGGTGGAGAGCAGGGCGGAGGTGATGGCCGTGGGACAATCAAGCGCCACTTCCAACCGAACCGCCGCGCCCTTGCGTCGGTTGTGGAGCTCGTTCTCCACCGCCTTGAGCAGGTTGGCCGTCTCTTCCTCGTCAATGTAGAGCTCGCTGTTCCGCGTCACGCGAAACTGCCAGCATCCGAGGATGCGTGTCCCGGGAAGGAGATCGCCCAGGTAGTGGGCAATCAGCTTTCCAAGGAGCACGTAGTGCTGGGCACCATCCGAGCGCGGCAGGGGAACCAAGCGTGGCAGCACCCGAGGCACTTGGACCACCACCAGGTGACGCAGCTTTTGCCCCTCCTGGACGGCCTCCAGGCGCACGATCATGTTGAGCGATTTGTTGAGGAGCTGCGGAAAGGGATGGGCGGGGTCGATGGCCATGGGGGTGAGGACCGGCCGCACTTCCGTGCGGTAGTATTTCTCCAGCCAAGCCAGATCCCGCGGCCCCAGCTCGGATACTTCGAAGATGCGGATGCCGGCTCGGCTCAAGGCGGGCAAAAGCTGCTCGCGCCAGCAGACATACAGATCGCGCACCATGCGGCGCACACGCCGGGTCACCGCCCGCAGCGTTTCGCTGGCCGTCAAGCCGTCCACCGTCCGTTCCACCACTTCGCTCTCGATCTGCTGCTTCAAACCCGCGACGCGCACCTCAAAGAACTCGTCGAGGTTGGAGCTGACGATGGCCATGAATTTCACCCTCTCCAGAAGCGGGTTGCCCCCATCCAATGCCTCGTCCAGAACGCGCTGGTTGAACTCCAGCCAACTGAGCTCGCGATTGATGAAATGATCCGGATTCAAGGAGGTCATGGGAATGGGGCGCACCCGACACGCCCAGCGCAGTGAATCTAGCCTAAGCGCCCGGGGCATGTCGAACCCGTTACGAAAGCGTGACAATTCCCAAGGCGCTCGAACCGACCAGCATTTGGAATCGTGTTTGGTTCGTTGATCAGATACATCGGTGGGCGTATGAGCCCTTGCCGGCGCGCCGTCATCGACATCGGCACCAATTCCGTCAAGCTCCTCCTCGCGGAGGTGCGCGGGCATGACATTGACCCGGTTTTGGAGGAAAGCGAGCAAACCAGGTTGGGCCGCGGATTCTACGAGGAACACCGGCTCCAAGCCGGCCCCATCCGGGATACCGCCCGCGCCGTGAGTCGGTTGGCCGGAAAGGCCCGCATGCACCACGCGGCATCCATCGACCTGATCGCCACCAGCGCCGCCCGGGACGCGCAGAACGCCACGGAACTGAAGGACGCCATCCAGCAAAGTTCAGGCCTGGCGGTCCGCATCATCACGGGGGAGGAGGAGGCCGAGCTGGCTTACCGAGGGGTCACTTCCAACGAAGTGTTCCGCCATCGTCCGCTCCTCATCCTGGATGTGGGCGGCGGCAGCACCGAAATGATCGCCGGCTCGGGGGAGCACCACCTGTTCCGTCACAGTTTTCCCGTCGGGTCAGTCCGTTTGCAGGAGCGCTTTCCTCCCTCCGACCCGCCTGCTCCGGGCGAACAGGAGCAATGCCGCCAATGGCTGGCCGAGCAGTTCCCCAAGCCCGGAGACGCCCGGTTTGCAATTCCGCTCCCGGTGGGTTCCCAGGAGCCCATTCAGCTCGTTGGCACGGGAGGCAGTGCGACCATCCTCGCCCGTATGGAACGCCAGATGACAGGTTATGACCGATCACAAATCGACGGCTTGATGCTTAGCCGGCAACGGGTCCGGGAGACGCTGGATCGCTTGTGGGGGCTCCGATTGGCCGAACGGAAACTCATCGTCGGACTGCCACCCAATCGCGCCGACATCATCCTGATGGGCGTCCTGATCTACGACACCCTCATGGATCTGTACGACCACGACACCCTGGCCATCACCACACGCGGCCTGCGCTTCGGTGCGCTGCGTCCTTTGGATTGAGGGCAGCTACGTTGGTAGTTCTGGCTTTAGCCAGTCCGGGCCCAGGTTCATGGGGAGAGAGCCCCCCTGTTCCGTTTGAACCTGCCCACCGGCCCATGAATCGAGCCATAGACCTGTAGCCGCGAACTTTAGTTCGCGTTGCTCACACAAGGCTTGCACACCAATCTCCATGTAGGCGCGATCCCGCGACGGCGGGATCGCGCCTACAAGGAAGGGGCCTGTTCCGGATCATCGGCTGCATCATCACGCATCGGCTGCATGCTTGAAGTCAAAATCCCGCGCACCTTGCATTTACCGTACTTTCCCCTAGCGCCAATCTCGTGCTTGCCCTCATTGAGAGATGGGGTGGTCGCGTGGACATTGTACCGTGATTGACAGGGGACCAAATCAACGGTCAACGCGGGGCAGACGTCGGAAACGGACTACCGACAACCAGCTTCCCCGACGATTGGCTGGCTGGCCTCCGGATCCAGGATATCGGCCGCCCAAAGTGGGACCGGACCATCACCCGGCCAAACTGGCCGCGATGGCCCTGATCTGCTTTGCGGTGTTTTTCTATATCCTGCGGCTGGTCCAGCATTGAAGTGGAACCAAGGGTTGGGAAGGCGATGGAGCGTTTTCCTCGAGTTCAATTACAAGGACAACATCACTTCGTGGCTATGGTCGGTGCCTCTCCCGTTTTTTGGGTCGGGAGGGGCACCACCGTTTCAGCGAGCCTCGTCGGATTCGGGCATGACTGGCTGAAAGTGCGCCCGGATGTCTTGTGCCTCCTGTCCGCCCACCTCCAAGGCCCCCTGAATCCACCAGCCGCCGGTGAGCGATGGGGAAGGACCGAGCCGCGTCTCGGCCGGAAAGCGGCGACGCATCCGAACCGGAGATGGATCGGTCGATTCCACCTCCCGCGCCTCCGCAGTCTGGGGCAACCAGGCCAGGTCCCCCTCGAACGACACCTTTTGACCCGTCGTCGCATTGGTTCCGGCGGCTCGGAAACGGTATTGCAATGCGGAAGCCTGGGCTGGACCGGAATTCGCCAGCACCCATTCACCGCGATACAACGACCCGTCCTGGTCCCGGATCAATACCCCTTGAGCGGTCGTTTCGAACTCAAACCGCTTCATGGCCTGAAAGACCTCACGCTCACCTGATACCGGAACGGCGATGGCGTCCAGCGTGACGGTCGGACGGACAAAACTCCATCGACCCACGACTTGCATGCCGCGGGCGTTGCCGGCTCCGGCGGGAGAGGTGGCAGCCTGTTCGGGCGCCAGAGCGCTCGCTTGGATCTCTCGAGGCAGGGCGGTCGTTGCGGGAACCGTCGCGCGCACCGTTGCATCGGCCATACCCTGTCTGCCCAAGGCGGCGGGAGGTGCTTCGGAAAGGCTCCGAAAGGCACGGTTGTCTTGCGAGTCGAACTCAGAAGGATCGGCGATCCTGCGCGGCGAGGCCCGTTCCTCAATGGCTGGGCGGTCCTGGCCCAGGGCCGCCGAGGGCGTGACGGATGGCGCACCGGGTTCAGGCCTGGTCGTCCTCTCGGCCATGTCGAGCTGAGTCGCTGGCTGGACCACCAGGGGACGCGGTGCCGGCTGACTGCTCGACGGGGCAGGGGTCATATCCGTCGAGGGTGTTGCCGCAGGGGCTGGGGGCGGCTGGACAGTCATGAGCGTGGGCGGGAGGCTTCGTTCCAGGCGGGCACGGTTCGAGTCGGCGGGAGACGGTAGTGGCGCAAAGGAGTCCTCGGGCGGAGCAGCTTCGGCTTCGGGATCGGCTTCACGATAGGCGAGATCCTTTTCGCGTTGCCCCAGGTTGAGCGAATAAACCAACGCCATGGCGAGCAAGGCGCAAAGCCCCGCGCCCAAGGCAAATCGCGGACGCACCAGGAACCACCACCACGGCTTCGCGGCAGGCTCGGGCTGCGCACGGCCATAGACGCGGCGCACTTCGTCGTGCAGTTGGCGGCGTTGAACAGGGTGAAGCTGGAGGGAGTCGCCGGCCGCCTCACGCCTCCGCCGGGCGTAGGCCTTCAACCAGGATTCGATATCGTCGTCCGGAGACATAAGTCAGAAATGGCCGGGTTAGACGGAGGTGTGGGTCTTGCTGCCCCCCGGGATCAGTCGGCTCAGCACGGCTTCGAGCTTCCGCAGGCATTTGCTGAGGCGGGAGCTCACGGTTTTGGGGTTGAGGTTGAGGGTCTTGGAAATCTCCTCGTAGCTGAGGTCGGCGAAGTAGCGAAGCTCGATGATCTCCTGGCACGGCCCTCCCAACCGATCCAATGCCTCGCCCACCAGGACGGCGTTCTCCTCGCGGATGAGGGCCTGATCCGGACCAGGCGACGTGGTGGGAGGATCCAGTCGCATACCGGTGATGGGATGCTCCTGGTCGATCGAGATCGGCACCTTGCCGCCGCCCCGTTTGGCGGCGCGCTGGCGTTCCCGATGGTCAAGGGCCTTGTTGGCAGCGATGCGGAACAGCCAGGTTTGGAACTGAGATTGGCCCTGGAATGAGTGCAGGCTGCGGATCACCTTGAGAAACGTTTCCTGACAAATCTCCTCCACATCCTCGGTAGAGAACCGATGTCCGAGCTGGAACACGAACCGGGCGGTGGCGGCGTAGTGTCGGTCGAAAAGGGTGTCCCATGCCTCGGCGTCACCCTGCAGGCATCTTTGAAGCAGCTTCGCTTCGCTGGGATCACTCATGACGGAGGAGGACCATACGACAGTGGCCTGCGGATGACCAGCCAAGGCGGACCCAGCCCCCGTGCGGGGCGAGGATCAGCCTGTTTAAAGGGAAAATCGTTGCCTGCCCGAAAGGGATGGCTCACATTACTGCCCCCTCGGCGGAGAGATGGCTGAGTGGTTTAAGGCACACGCCTGGAAAGCGTGCGTACCCAAAAGGTACCGGGGGTTCGAATCCCCCTCTCTCCGCCATTTGCCCATTAGTGACAGCACCGGCCGGAGCGCGACTCTGGCCATTATTTTCAGCGGTTTTCTGCGGATTCACTTCTCCGTTTTCACTGCCGTTGCGTGACGGCAATTGACCGTTTGGGACTGGTCTTTGAGTGTCCAGGTGACTGAAACACGCGGTCGGCGTCGCTCTTTCGCGCCTTCTGCGCTTCCCGCAATTCGGCGGCAAGCGACGGGTGCAAGGGAGTCACCGCGTCCTTGCGGTTCTTGGTGGTGGACACCCGCGCCGTCAGGAAGGGGCGGGCGGCCTCAAGCTGCATGGCGGCCAGCCTTGGAGTCTTCATTCCCAAGCTGGCCGCGTTCTTCGTCTTCAGGCCGCTTTCTCGTTCTCCTGTGGAGGCAGGAGAACGATTTCCCCGGCCACGGGCAGGGCATCAAGACGAATGCCAAAGCCGCCTTTGGAGTTGGGCCAGGCGGCTGCGCCGGCGCGCCAGGCTTTGCCAAGGCCGATGAGTAATTGTCAGGGCTCCGTGGCAAAGCCCGAAGCTCAATGCTTCCAGGTCACGTCCTTGAAGCGGGCGAAATCCTCATCGAAGGAAAAGACCGGGGTTTTGGAGGAGGCGGCGCTGGCCGCAAGGTAGGCATCGGCAAAATGGACCGGCATGGAGCGGTAGCGCTCCAGGGCGTCCAGGATGATGTCCGGCTCAAGCGGGGCGATGCCGCGGCTGCGCAGGAAGGCCAGCATGTTCTCGCACACATCGCCCTTCGGCATTTCGTAAAACGATTCGAGAGTGTAGATGGTCTCGGCAACGATGAGGGGCGGGATTTGCAGGAGGAGTTTGCCGCTATCGGCCTGGGCGATGAGGGCGCGGGCGCGCTCGGCCATCTCCGGCGGCTGGCCGGTGAAAAACCGCACCAGCACGTTGGTATCGAGAAGGCAGGGCTTGCTCACGGGGCCGGGTCCTTGCCCTGATGGTCAGCGATGTGTCTGCGCACGGCGGCTTTTTCCGCCTTGATGCCGGGGAATTTTCGGCGGGATTTGAGCGAGCCGAACAGGGGCAGGGCGCTGGGCTCCGGGCGCACGGTGACGGTGCCGTCGCCTTCGAGGTCCCATTGCAGGCGCTGGCGGGGTTTGATGCCGAGGGCTTCGCGCACCTCGCGGGGCACGGTGGTCTGGCCCTTGTCGGTGAGGGTTGATTCAATCATGGCCATAATCCTTACTGTTTAGCATGATTCCAGAATATCACGGTTTGCATTACTTTGCAAGTTTAGCATTACCGGCCTTCAGAAGAGGGCGAACTGGCGCGCCTCGGGGTTTGGGATTTCGTATTCGGCTCTGGCCATGCGCAGGAGTTCAGCGCCGGTTAAGGCCGGCGAGGGGGATTCTTCCAAAGGGGTTGGCCCTGCTCAGATTTTGAGGTTGCCCGGATCGCATCTGCCGGAAAACCGGCCGGGCCCGCCCCAGATCACCCGGAAGCGCATCATTCTCTGGATACACTCTCTCAGCCGGGCATCGGTCATCCCGGCTTCGATCTCCGGGGCATATCGCTCCATGAATCCGCTCATCACGATCAAAAACGCCCGGCGCTTATCTTCTCTGGTTACCATCTGGGCTGTTCCTTTCTTGCTTTCAGTTGAAACTGCGGTTGCCCATGCAACCGCTGCCATGCAGCCAGAACAGGGGGAGGCAAGGTCAAGCCGAGGGGGATCACCCGGCCTGCACAAGCCGCAAGGCGCGGAAGGCCGCGGATACCGCTTGAGGTTGCCGGGGGCGAAGCCCCTGGGCCTTTCAGACGGCGAACGACGCGCTCACCGTGTCAAGAGATTGGCAACCCTCTGTATGCACTTCGGCAGGTCTTCGCGCAACTCATAAACCCAAAATCGGCAAATCTGCCAGCCGAGACTTTGAAGTTGCAGGTCGCGCCAATAGTCATCGTCCTTGCGGCCTCCGCCTGCGGTGCGGTGAACCGATTCACCGTCCACTTCCACGTCAATTTTTCGCGGGCTGACGACCGCCAAATCGAGGAAGCGGCCCGCGATGGGAAATTGCGGAACCGCCGCAATACCTGCTTCCCGCAACGCATCGGCAAGAACTTTTTCCCACGGCGACTGATAGGGTTCGGGGCGTCTTGACCTGATGCCGTTATTCGGCAACGTGCGCCGGGCGAGCTTCTCGATGAACGGGACGCGACACGTCAGCGCCCATTCTCGGTTTCCGACAATATGCAGGACGGCGCGTGCGCGGGAGACGGCGACATTGAACAGGTTGGGGTTTTCACGGAGGAAAATCGTCGCTCCTTCCGGCATCTCCGGGCCACCGCACAGACTGAACAAAATCAGGTCGCGCTCGTCGCCTTGGAACCCGTGGGCGGTAGAGGCGAGGAAGCGCACTCGCTCAATGAAGTCCGGCGGTAGGGCATCGCCGGTTTCCAACGCATCCTTGAGCCGAATCATCTGTTGGCGGAACGGGGTCACCACGCCAATGGTCCCGCGATAACCGCCAGCGGCCAGCCGCGACAACTCGCTCCGAACGGCGTCGATTTCATCCGCACACCATACGCCAGTCGTGCCCGGTTCGAGCTTGCCGAGAATGTGTGTCCAGTGAATGCCCGGCTGCATCCCGCGCGGGATATTCAGGCGCTCGGTCACGGTGACGACGTGGAGCGTTTTGGCGTAGAACGCCTCATTGCAGTAATCGGCAATGAGGTCGTGCGACCGGAAATGCAAGTCGAGACGGACGCGGGCGGTATCTGGCACGGCTGCGTTCGCGTCCGCGAGGTCAAAGGCGCTGTTGACGCGATAGGTGAAGCGCTGAACCTGCGCGTTGGTGAGGCCGTGTTGCTCCAATAACGTCTGGTCAACCACGGCGTCCAGCGTGCTGACGTGCTTGAGTTGCATCGGGTCGCCGGCAAACACTGCCCGCTTGCTGCGGGCAAGCAACGGCACAACCGAAGGGATGTCGCACTGGCTGGCCTCGTCAATAATCACCAGGTCGAACATGCCCGGCACAAGCGGCAGAGCACTACGGGCGGAGAGATTGGATACCGACCACAAGGGAAACGCCCGCATGATAAGCGGAAAGTGCTGCTTCAGTTCCTTGGCGAAGCGGCTGGCTCCCCAGTTTTGAATGCCAGCGCGCAAGTTCGCGAGTGATTCGCGGTCAGCCGGAGCGAGCGTATTGGGCAGGCCACCTGCGGCCCAGCGCATCCAAGTGCCGGTCAGTTCTTCGATGCCTTGTTGGGCGCTTGTCATCCGGCGATTGCAGTCTTCGGCTCTCGGCAATTGCGCGAGGCGTCGCTCGCAACTTCGCACGAGTGCCGACACGCGCGAGGCGTCGGCCCAAGTTTTCCATGTCGTGAAGAAATCGTTCCAAGCCTCGCCTGTCGCTCCGGCGTCGGGCAAAGTCCGGTCAGCAAATGGAAGCGGGAAAGAAAGGAACGGCTCGCGTGCCGCTTTACGTCGTGCTTCCACCTGGCTTCGACGGAGTGAGTGCCAAAGCCTTTGGAACAGACCGCGAGGCTGGGCGAGTGCGCGGCGTAGCTCCGCCTCGAATGCTTCCACGCGATCGCAGGGCATTTCGCGTGGCCAGCGTGCAAGCGCATCGTCAGATTGAGACGCGAGCGGAAGGGCCTTGCGCAATTCCTCAAGCTGCGAGTTTAATACCTCATACTCTTTTCGGACTTGCTCCAGCGTCGAGATCTCGCTGAGGGCTGCGCGCTGTTCACTGAACAATGCTGCAAACTGCCGGCGATACTCGTCACCCTGCGCCGCATCCGGTCGGGGCGGGCGGGCGAGAAGGCTTTGCAATTTGGCAAGGTAGTTCTGGCGCTGCGCGAGGTCTCGGCTGGACGTTTGAATGATGAGGTCGCCGCCTTCCACCGCGCTGTTGAGCCGTGGCAACACCGCGTCCAACGCTTGATGGTTCTTACTGGCAAACAAGGTAGTTTGGCCCCGGAGCAATTGGTTGAGCAGCATTGCCGCGACGACTTCCGATTTTCCGGTGCCGGGCGGTCCCGTCACGACGGAGACCGGCTCGGCCAAGGAATTGACGACAGCCCCGCGCTGGTGCGGATGTAAGAGCCTCGTCTGTGCGAGTTGGTCGGCGGCGAACACGGGAGAAGGTGCGGGCGTATTGTCTGGCGGCGGTGTTGGCGCGGCTTGTTCGGACGCTGGTTCTCCGTGTGGGAACAAGGCTGCGAGCGCAGTCTGGTCCAGTTCTTCATCGGAGAACTTCTCAGTGATGTCGCGGAGGTCGCGCAGCAAACTCCGCGTGTAGCGCAAGCGTGGGCCGAGCGTGAGAACAGCGGCGTTGTAAAGTCCCGGTTCGGCTTTTTTCCAGTCGGCTACCGCGCTCAAGCCAAGTGGCTCGATGTGCTCCGAGAACCTGTCCGGGTCATGCACGTAATGGGCGGCGTCCTGTGCGAGACGAGCGAAGTCCCTCGGCTCTGGCGTCGTCCGCTCGCCGTTGTCGTCCTCGCCATTTTCATCGTTCAGAAACCCCATCGCGCGCAAAAAGGCTGCGCGTTCGGCACGCTGGCGGAAGCGGTATTCGAGCCAGGCACCGTTCACGGCGATGGGGCCGTCCGGCTCAAGGTGCAAAACACCGGCCCGCCAGTCCGCCGTCATCGGCTGGGCGAAAAGCGGGACGACGAAGCCGGAAACATCCTTCGGCTTCACGAATACGAGCGGGTAGCAGAGGTAAACGCATTCGTCTTCCCCGCGCCTGACGCGATTGCGCTGGAAAGGCGCTTGTTCTCTGGCGAGAGAGACAGCGAAGTCGCCACCGGCAGCCAACCGCGCCCACGGAATTTGCTGAACGGCAATCCATGTGTCGTCCTCGTTTTCGACGTAGGCGCGCAACTGCGGGGCCTCGTCTTGCAAGAGGCAATCCATGTAGTAGCGGCACATCGCACGGAACTGCGCCCATCGGCCAGCGGGCGCGGGCGGCGGCGCGATTGCCGGGGAGGAAACCTCGGTGGTCGGCTTGTCCATTGATACCCTGCCGCCGGTCGGTGGCAATGGAGTGGGCTTCCGGGGCGCGGACGCTTTGATGTTGGCTGGCATCTTGAGCAGCCGCCAGCGAGTCCCTTCGAGGCGGACGGCGCCTTGATTTTGGAGCCGCCGTAATTCCTGGAGAACTTCAAATTCCTCGACCTTCGGCCCGCTGCGGCGCACCGCGTCGCGCAACTCGGCGGCAGTTTGCGGGCCGGGAGCGAGGGCAAGGGCGTTGAGCAATGCGTCAGTCATCGTCATCTTCCGTTTCGATGCCAAGCAGTTGTTCCAAGTCGGTGGATGTTGCCTTCTTGCTAAGAAAATTCAGCGTGGCTTTGGGAACTCCCTGAAGGCGAGTTGGGAGCCGGTGACGATGTTCCTCGTCCACTTGCTCAAGGAATCGGATGAGTTGACGCGCTACGCGGGAATCGGGCGCAAGAAAATCCGGCTCGTAGCGCCGTCGCTTGAGCAGAAACGGAATTGATTCGAGACAGTTGCCAAAAATTCGCGGCGCAAATGTCCCGCCGGAAATCTGAGTTCGCATGTTGTCGAAAAGCGCGTCAACCAGATGCGTCAACACCGTGTCGGAGATTGCGTTGGTATGAAGGGCGTGATTGCGAAAGCGACAGATGTTGCGCACGGCGCGTAACCAGTTGTTCGGCTTTGCCTCGGGATGACACAACGCCTCCACGACGAGCGGGAAAAATCGGCGGAAATCGTCCGGCGCGGCGATACCAAGGCCGATGGCGTGCAAGTCCACAGCGGATAAGGCCAACACGTCAGACTCCGCTTCTTCGAGTTGCGAGCGCAGATAGTCGCGGCACTCGTCTGGCATCGCGAGGTAGAACCAGCCGCCGGCGCGCAGAAGGGCGTTGCCGATTTGCGAACGAGCTTTGCCGCTGCGGAGCAGGGTTTTGAACCGTTCGCCTATGGCATTGCGAAGGCCCCGTGCGAGGCCGGGCGCGGGTAGCAGTTCCAACTTCCCTTCCGAACCAATGACTCCGTAGTGGAGCATGAAGTCCTTGGCCGTCGCCCGGCCACGGTTGCGCTCGACATTGTGCGCCAGCGGCCACTTGTTCAGTAACCTGATGGCGTCGCGAAGACGCTCTGTCGCGGCGGTGGGATTGGTCTTTTCCAGTGCGGCCAAGGCAGATTCCAGCACTGATTGCGCAGCATCAAACATCTGCCGGTCTGGAAGGATGCGCGAAACGCCCGGCAAATAGGCGAGTGGCGGGGGCTTCGGCTCGTCACACTTTTGCATCGTTCGCCAATCCAGACGAGTGCTGAAGACGCCGGGCGTCACAGAATCAATTCGCACGCGAGCGAAGCCCTGACCGGGTTTGACCTCGACCGCAATGCGGACCGGTTCATCGCGTGTCGCGGGCTTGGCAAGCTCGGTGCCGACTTGGCGAAACATCGGAGAACCGCGCATGGAGCGACGCAACGGAATCAGCAGCCTGTCTTGAGCCTCACGGATTCGCAGGCCGGTGACGGGTTCCCGTGTTCGCCAAGACAACCCGGCTTCGACCGTTTGAGCAGCGACCAGAGGTTTCCACTGCGGGGACGGGTCATCGTATTCATCGCGCCCCATCACATACAAATCCAGCGGCAGGAGTGTTTCGCGATAGCATGGCAGCCCATGTCCGATGGCGGTGGCGGCCAGTGCCGCTCCGCGAGCCGCGGCCTCGTGTCCCGCAGTCGATGCTTCGACTTCGTTCCCGGCTATGTTTGCCAAGGTCAAGCCCCTTTCCATCCGCAGGCAAGCGAAAGCGCCATCGGCCAGGACTGCGCGACAAGGCAACGAGTTGGTGCTAAGGCGCTGTTCCTGTTGGGGCCATCGCTCACCGATGACTTGGAGTAATGGCGGCCCGGATTGAAAGAAGCGCGCCCAGAGAGGTTGAAGCGTGGCAAGTTGGGCAAACTCGCGCCGCAATACTTCTGGTGGATTCGACGAGCGAACCTCTCGGAGATTTTGAAGCTCCACTTGAGTCATGTCCCGTCCGGCACCAAGTCGGCCGTACAGCCAATCATCCGAGAACAGGCGCGACCACCATCCGAAGGATTCGGAGTTCGATTCGGCGCGGGCCAAGGCCAAGGCAAAACTGACGCCGGGTGTTTGAAGCTCCGGGAGTGCTCCCGCAAGGCGAGCGCGGTCACGAATCGGCACAAGCCAAGTGCGACCGTTGTAACGGCGGGCGCGAAGTTCAAGTGATTGCGCTTCCCACACGTCGAGACCCATCGTCAACACCCGCAGTCGGCCTGCCTGTTTTCCGTCTTCTTCATCGCCAGCGACTACGCCAAACGCACGTCCGTCAGCGTTTTGACACCACTGCAACGCGACAGCGAGTGGACGGGGCAAGAGATGCAGATGGTCGGGTGAGATACCAACGGCAGCGAGACTGTCCAAAAGTATCTGCTGTCCGGCTTCATCAAGGGCGTCAGGCACTACGATGGCTGTCCAGCATGTGCCAATGGGAACATTCGCAGCGGTCAGAAAGACTTTAATACTTCGCGCCAGCAAGTCACCTGCACGGGCTGCATGTTCGCGTCCGTCCGGGCACCACTTGAATTCGTGGTCTTCGCGGCGGGTCATTGATTCATCCATGCCGCCCTGCGGCAAAAGCGCGGCCCATGCCGCCACTAGTGGAATTCGCGCGATACCACACGCCGGGTCTTTGGCAAATGGCACCTGCGCTTCGGGGGGCCAGGCGAATCCAGCGGAACGACGATGCGAGGCGGCAGCGTCGCCGACAAGCAGCGGCTCACCGGGCATGATGGGCAGGAGTGCAACCGGCGGTAGGGGACGGAACTGGCCTCGCAATTCAACTTTCGGCGGCCAGTGCGATGCAAGAGCCTCCGTCCCCGGCTGGGGGCACAAGGCGACCGTGACCAGCGGAACATGCTGCGTAAGGTCGATGCCGATGCCTGCGACCGTGCTCATTTCAGAAATTCTTCGAGAACGAGGTCGAAGCCTCCGCGAAAGTCGGCAGCAAACTTTGGCCATGCGTCAACATCGGGTGGAACACAGAGCGCGTTGACCGCGCCTCCGTTCGCCAGACGCGGACCATCTTCAAGAGCTACCGCAGGCGAATTGCCACGCGCTTCCTTTGCGACGACACGGCCCAAATCCGCCACCAAGAGCAACCCGCTTAACCCCACGTTTGACTGTGCGAAACGTCGCAAGTCAGAGGAAAGTGTTTCGAGAGCTTTACCGCATCTGGTCAACACGCCGCGCAGTCCTCCGTCGAGTTGAGAAAGCGAAGCGTGGTAAAAATGCCATACCAATAATGCCCGGTTGAGTTGAGGCCACAGTAGAATTTGGTCGCACCCGCTTGCACCGAGATATTCCGCGCCACGAAAGGGTGGATGCTCAAGCCAGTGCGTTCGTAGGCGGCCACTGGCACCGTCAAGGTCGCGGCAATCAAAGATTAGGCACTCGCCGTGACGGGTGTGGAATGGTCCCGGCGCAACGGGTGCCTCGGTCCAGCAGCCGTTGCGCGATTCGGTGCGGTAAAAGGGGGTGCTTACGGCTTTCGGCGTGAAGCATTGGCGGAGACAACAACCAAGCAACTGGCGTCCAGTCTCTCCCCAAAGCACACGTTGCCACGCCCAAGCGTCGTCAATCTCCCGCTTTTCTTTGAGGAGGCGTTGATAAGTCTTCCAAACGACCTGATAGCGAGCTTCAAACTGAAGCGGGTAATTGGGCTGCGTTATTACTTGTCGAAGGTTGGCGACATCATGCAACCACTCGGACGCACGCCATTCGCAAGCGTTCTTCCCGAAGCGGTTCACCATTGCGACCTTCTCGTCGTTTTGGAATCCGCTGTTTTCCGAGATGAAAGCAGAGGCGCGCAGTGAGAGTCTTTCCATGACCCAGCACGCGACGCGGTTTTCCAGTGTGTCGCGTTGCTCGCGCCTACGCACTGCCAGGAGACTCTGCCGCGACCCGGCCTTCTCGGCGGTGGTGATGCCGGGACGACGCGCATAGTCTCGAATACATGCCGGGTCAATTTCCTGAATGCGGCTGATGGGAGCATTTTCACGATACCGCTGGAGGATGCGGCGGGGGTGCCGGCTCACGGCTGCGAGCGCCCGGTGGATGGGCTGTTCCTTGCCGAGCCGGACGATGAGCGCCATGCGGGCTTCCTGGCTGCCGTCTCGAAACCACACTTGGCTCGCAGCGTCCCAGGTCCGGCGCACAGTTGCGGCGCGCGTTATGGCGTCGAATTCGTCGGGTTCGTCCGGTAAGTGACCGAGTTCTTGAAATGCCCATACCTGCCAGACAATCCAAGCATCGGCAATGTGGCCTGGCTTGCGCTCATCGGCATGTTCAGGGCGTTTCTCAGCCGGACGGGAAACAGCGTTCCCCTGTTGCACCGCAAATGCGCCGTCAGACAAGAGCACTGTCGTTTGGAAATCGTTGGCCTCGCGGTGTGGGCGGGCATCGCTTGGCAGATGAAATGCCTGAGATTTTCCGGCTCCGAAAATGAACGGAAACGATGCGGTGGGAAGCGGGGCCTGTCCCGTTTGAAGCGCGACGAGCGGTGGCTTGCTGCTTGAGTCGAGCGCAAGTCGTGGCGAACCGGAGCCGTCGAGTTGAAAAGACGATGACAATGGCTGCTGCTCACCCAGCAACCAACTCCAAGGCTCTGGCAGCTTTTGCGGCTCGACCATTACTCGTTTTCGTCCCTAACGACTCCACGAAACAGAAACGTGCATTGATTCTGATGGCTCGCGACGAAAGATTTTTTCAACGGCTCATCGTCCAGTTGGTCAACAATGCTTCCAATGGTTCGCAGGGCTTGTGCTGCCTCGCCTTGATCTGGCTCGACGCCACGAAGTTTGGGGAAGATGCGTTGTTCGATTTGGTCGGCCATCGCGCGCTTGTGCCAGTTGGGAACCCAGCGCGGGTAATTGGCGACGTATGACCGAATGGCCCGGTCCACACGATACGCAAAGGGACGACCGAGGCGGTCCAGCGCACCATTGAGTTGCTCAATCCAGGCATCCACTTCGCCAGTGTGAGTATTAAGATTGGTCAGGGGCTGAATCCAACTCATCCACTGCTTGAATGTGAGACCGTGCGTTGGACGGGCTTTGACTGCGCCCGTGAGTTCAGGATTGGTCTTCTTCGGACGCCCGAAGCGTAGCACGCTGGCACGGTCAATCACCTTGTCTGAAAGCGATTGCGTGGACTCGTCTTCATTCATCGTGCCGACAAAAAAGACATTGCGAGAGGGGTAGAGGCGAAGGGTCTTCTGGTCTTTCAACGAGCCGCCCATGTCCAATTCGATTTCGGCACGGGCGCGGTCGGTTTGTGTTTGTTCGTCCACCATGCGCCGGGTTTCGAGTTTGGAGAGGAATTCGGAGAAGTAGTATTCGGTGCGGGCGAGGTTCATTTCGTCCAGCAGAACCAGCAGCAAGCGGTCGCTGCGGTCATCAATCTTAGCGCCTTCAAAGGCACTCTCGAACACACCTTGGTTAAATCGCTCGAATTGAACGAGGGCACGGGTCAGTTCCGTGGCCTTGTATCGTCTTTCAAGGTAATTGTAGAACCCGAACAGGTCTTGCGGGCTGTCCCAGCGCGGCTGGACAGCCGTAAGCATGAAATGAATTCCCATTCCGTCAGCGTAATGCCGGGGCAACTCGCTCTTGCCGGTTCCGCTGATGCCGGCAAGCACAACCAATGGAGAGATGTCGCCGGCCTTGAGAGACGTGTGAAACGCATGGAGCACCCGTTCAGGAAAGACTAATCCCTTGCCGCGAATGTAGTCGCGGGCGCGTTCGACCGCGTGCTGTTCATCAAGTGTGCCGGGCGCGGGTGGGAGCTTGGCCAGGGAAACCGGCACAAAGAGGTCCGCATAATTGCCTTGGCCCGTGATTCCAGCGCGGTCAAGATTCGCCTGCATACCTTTGGCAAGGTCTTTTAATTGTTCGATGGATTTTTGAATCGCTGTCATCTCGACCTTCGCGGCGTTGCAATCGGCGCGGGCCTGGTCGCGCTCCCGCAAGGCCGTTGCCTTTTCCTGCTCCGCCTTCTCCACTTGCAGGCCAAGCGTCTTGAGGCGGGCCTCCTGAGCTTGAACATCGTTCGCCAAAGCCGTGACTTTTTGCTCCAGATTCTTGCGCCGTTCTTCAAGACTGCGGATGGCCGCTTGCAGTTCGCTATCTTCCTTGTGTAGTGCAGCGAGTCGGTCGCGGAGGATGGGAATCTGTCCTTCCAACTCGGCTTTCTTTTGGGCGAACTCACTAACCTCTTTGGTAATTGCGTTTCGCTTCGCCTCATCTTCCGCGAGTTTTTGCTGGATGGCAGCGAGTTCGGATTTGCATCGCTCCAGGTCGGTCATCATCTGCTGGATGCGCGCGGGCGCTTCCGGGTTTGCATCCTGCCACTCCTTGAGAATCCGCAAGTGACCGACCGTGGCTTCAAGCTGACCGATTTCGGTGCGGCACTTGTCTATGCCCTCGGTCGTCTGCCGAAATTCTTCGCGGCGAACCGGCAGGGTTGCCTCAAGCTCTTTCAGTTCATTCCACTGCGGCAAGAATCGCTCCGCATAGCGGAGCTTGAACATGGCGAGAATCGCGCCGACTCCCGCCAGCAACGAAAGACCCCACAGAGACCAGTGTAAAAGTTGTGTGCTCGGCATCGCTGTTTCCTTTCAAATCACGCTTTCATTTCTGGCCCTCGGAGGGAGTTTTTTGGCGCTGGGCTTCCAGGCGGCCGATCTCTTTTTCCAGCGCCTCCTTTTCCTTCTTTAGCCGCTCAACCGTGGCTTCCAAACGCGCGGTTTCGCGGGTCAATTCGCCGTGTTTGACGACGAATACCTGTAATTGAGCGCGTGCTGCGGCGAGGTCGGCATCGGCCTTCTGCGATTCGGCCTTGGCGGCGTCGCGCTGTGTTTCTGCGGCGGCGGCATCCTTGCGTGCCTGCTCCAATTCTTTCTTTGATGCCGCGATTTGTGCGAGGGTTTTCGTTTGTTCGCCGACGAGTTGGTTCTGTGACGCTTGCGTCTCCGCGAAGCGCTTCTGTGCCGTAGCAAGGTCCGCGTCGGCTCTTTGCAACGCGGCCTTGGACGAGTCTAGCCTGACTTCTGCATCAGCGTTGTCCTTGCGAGCTTGCACCAAGCGATTCGTCAACTGCGCGAATTCCGATGCCGCCTTGGTATGTCGCGTTTCCATCTCGCCCGCGCGCGCTTCCACGGTCGCAAACTGCTGTTGAGATTTTGCTAGTTTCTGTTCCTCCTGTTGAATTGCAGTTTGGAGCGCCTTCAGCTCCGCCGCCTTCTGGTCAAACGTGGCGAGTTGGTCCTTCTGCGTCTGAATCTGCTGCCGCAATGCGGCCAAGTCCGTAGTCAACTTCTCGCGCGCCTGACGCAAATCGTCCGCTTCCTTTTGGATTTGCTCAAAGCGGGTCTGAGCGGCGGACGCATCCGTTTCCAATTGCTTGCGGCGCACATCAACATTGGCAAGCGCATTGGTCGCCGAATTCAGGCGGCGCTCTGCTTCCTCTGCCTGGCGAGCGAGCGCTTTGGCGTCGGTATTCGATTTGGTGAGGGCATCGCGCTCGGCTTTGAGCCGCTCAACGATAGAGGTCAAGTCGGTCTTCTGCTTGTCTGCGTCGAGCAGGGCGCGATTGGCGTCGTCAAGCCGCTTGCCGGCCTGTGCAATGTCGGACTCCGATTGCCGCTGCTTGGCGTCGAGTGTTTCCAGAACTGCCACTGCGGCGGATTTCTCCTTGAGTCGCTGCTGCCAGTCCGCTACCGCTGGCGAGAGAGCGTCTTTCTGCTTGATGAGGGTCTCGACTTCGACCTGAAGCTTGGCCAATTCGGTGCGTTGCGTGGCGGCGCGGGCTTCTGCCTCGTCGGCCTGCCGTTTCGAGTCATCGAAGCGACTCAGCTTCACGATGAGGACGGCTGAGAGCAGCACGTTGCCGGCGAGCGCAACGACGAGTCCGACGACAAGCCACGGTTTGATGACGGCGTTCATAGTTGAGGGTGTTTTCCCGTTTTGAGCCGCTTTGGAGTTTTGCCTGAAGTTTTCTTGCTCGTCTCCTGCGCGGCTGTGCCGCCCTTGACCCACTGATCCACTTCCGATGCGAGGAACTTCCAGAGCCGTCCGACCTTGTGGGCGGGCATTTTTTTTCGCTCAATCCATTTGTAGATTGTGTCCGGGTTCACGCCCAGATGCGCTGCGATTTCATCGACTGACAACCAGCGTTCATTCATAAACTCGTAGCCGTACGATTTGACTAAGGAATGCAAGCATAGCCAATTGGCGATTGGTCAACGCTCTTAGAATTGTGGGGATTCTGTCCAACAAAACCAGAGAAAAGCAAAGTAACTGTTCAGGTCTGAAGCGGTGGTTTGTGTGAAAATCGTGATCGGAAGCGCGGTTTGATCCGGAGGCGAAAAAACATCACTCCAGGCGTGTTTTCGACTGGACTCTGAATCCGACTTATGTGATGGTCCGC
>Ga0302046_10000283_pt1 | contig 53718 bp, 45 predicted proteins | sample RVTome_11_FD_200261 | JGI IMG/M metagenome (GOLD analysis project Ga0302046, IMG submission 200261) | Soil microbial communities from uranium-contaminated site in the Upper Colorado River Basin, Wyoming, United States - RVT147D111 (version 2) ...
GGACCGGCGCGATCCGCGAGGGCCCCTGCGGGGCCGGGATTGGGGGGGCGAGATCCCTAAGTGCCGCGATGCGATCCGCCGCGGGGGCGCTCCTGCTCGAGCGCGCGAGCGAGCGCGTCCAGCTCCGCGTCGTGCTCCATCGTTTCGAGGTCCCGTGGCAGCTTGCGCCGCCAGTTGGGGTGCGCGCCGGTGGTTCCCGGCAGGTTCACCTGATCGCGCTGACCGAGCAGGTCCTCGAGCTGCACCGTCATGACCCGCGCGGGGCTCCGCGCCAGGTACACGTGCACCGCCTGGGCCAGCTCGGGGGTCATGGCCGGGGGCGACGCGACGCTGCCGTCGAGTCCCTCGGGCCGCAGCCCTTCGCCATCGAGGGCGGCGAGCAGCCGCACGCGATCCTCCTCGCGGACCGCGACCCGTGCCTCGCGATCGCGCTCGGCCGGGAACAACCCGAGCTCGTCGCGCACGGCGATGTCGCGCCCTTCCCAGTAACCGGCCAGCGTCGGCAGGTCGTGGGTGCCGAAGGCCGCCAGCGCGTCGCGCGGGTAGTCGCTGGGCCGGATGAAGCTCCCGTCCTCGTGTTTCATGAAGCACAGCAACCGGGACGACAGCACGCCGAGCGGCTCCAGCGCGGCACGGACCTCGTCGGGTACGTTGCCGAGATCCTCGCCGACGACCAGGCAGCGGTTGCGCCGGCTCTCCAGCGCCAGGATCCCCAGCAGATCGTGAAACGGATAGTGCACGTACGCGCCGCGCGCGACCTGCATCCCCGGCGGCACCCAGAACAACCGCATCAGGCCCATGACGTGGTCGACGCGCAGGGCTCCGGCGTGGCGCATGTTGGCTCTCAGGCATTCGACGAACGGCTCGTAGGCCGACTCGCGCAACCGGTCCGGAATCCACGGAGGAAGACCCCAGTCCTGTCCCTCGAAGTTGAATTCGTCGGGGGGCGCGCCGATCCGGGCCTCGTGGGCGAAGGCGTCCCCGCGCCACCAGGTCTCGAATCCGCCTCCGTCGACGGAGACCGCGAGGTCCAGGTAGAGTCCTATCCCGAGGCCGCGCTCGCGGCCCGACGTCGCGACCCCGCCGAGTTGGCGATCGCATTCCCACTGCAGGTACTGATGGAACTCCACACGCTCGCGGCTGCGCCCGGCGAACGCGGCCACCGCCGGAGAGTCCGGGCGCCGGTAGGCCTCGGGCCACACCGGCCAACCCCATATCGTCCCGTCCTGGTCGTGGAAGTGCTCCTGCAAGGCCTCGAACAGGCCGTAGGCTTCGAGAGTCGGGCCGCCTCGGTCGCGGAACGCGCGAAAGGCCCTCGCGCGCGCGGTGTCGAGCGACAGGTGGTGCTCGCGAAAGTGACGGTACAGCCGCTCGAGGCTGGCGCGCTTGAGGTCCGCGACCTCGGCGTATTCGACCCGCTCGTCCCGACGCAGGGCCGTGAGCTTCGCCCGGTGCTCCGGGCTCGAGATCGTGCGGCGGGCGTCCTCGCACTCGGCGAGGTCCGGCACCGCCTCGACATCGAGGTACAGCAGGTTCACGAAGACGCGGCTCGAGGGACCGTACGGGCTGGCGCGCAGGGGCTCGTGGGGGAACAGGGCATGAAGCGGGTTCACCCCCACGATGTCGGCCCCGCGGTCCGCGAACAGCGCTTCCAGCGATTCGAGGTCGCCGAAATCGCCCATTCCCCAGTTGCGCTGCGAGCGCACGCCGTAGAGCTGGACCGCTGGGCCCCACACGCGACCGTTTCCGCGCAATCCCGCAGGCATGTGGCAACGCTCCGGGGCGACGATCAGCCGTGTCTCGCCGCGCGGATCGTCACCCTCGCGCGGAGCGACCGCCAGAGAGTGGTAGCCGAGGCGCGGCCGAGCGTCGATCGCGAGCCGAACGCGCACGAACTCGCGGCCGTCGATCTCCCGCGCGTCGCTCCGGGGCAGCGCGTCCGAAGTCAGGCCGCCGCGATCGATCTTCCCGTCCTCCCACTCGATCGTCCAGTCAAATGCACGCCCTGCCTCCGAAGCGGGCAAGGTCACCGCGACGTCGATCTTGGAGCACGGCCGGCGAATGACGTGGACGGGCTCGAGCACCCGCCGCCACGGCCGGGCCTCGATGTCCTCGAGCGCGGCACGCAGGGACGTTTCGCTGTGGACGTCTATCCCCATCGACCGCAGCACCGCGAGCCGGCTGTCGTCATCGACCTCGTGCCACTCGCCCCGGACGTCCGCCCAGCGCGGCGCAATGCCGCACAGCGCTGCCAGGCGGCCCAGGGCTCCTTGCGGGTCATTCATGCGGTCGCTTGCGGAAGACGATCCTCCCCGACGCCGGGATTATACGAGCGCCCCGGGAACGCGACCGCTGCGAGGAGCCCTCCGAGAGCGCCGAGGACGTGCGCGTGCGGCACCGGGTCGGCTCCCAGGGAAACAGGGTCGGTGAACACCCCCTGGACCATCACGCCTTCGACGACGAGCTTGGCGGCCAGGACACCGAGGCACGACCGGTAGAACCAGGTGAACGCCACGCGCCCGCGTCTGCGCTCGCGGCCGGCGGCGGCCAGCGACCCCGCGACCCACAGACCGTTGAGGACTCCCGACAACCCGCAGTAGGCGGCCAGGTGCGGGTCGAAGAACAGCAGCCCGAAGGAGATCGTAAGGGCGGAGACGAGCAGCGCCGTCCAGTAGCGATCCCCCAGCGACTCCTCGAGCAGCAAGCCGATGGCGAGCAACCCGGCGACGTCCCACACCAGGTGCGTCGCGCTCGCATGGACCAGGTGAGCGCTCAGCAACCGCCACGCCTCGCCCCCCAGGATGCCCACGCGGTCGTACCGCAGAGGGGAGAGCGCGTCGGCGGCGGCGGCAGCGACGCACGCCGCCGCCACCGCGAGGGTGCGATACGGGGGCCGTGCGACGGGCCTCACCCGTGCTCCTTCCTGCGCAGGTACGCGCGGGCGCCGAGCAGGACCGCGAGGACCCCGGCGAACCACGGTCCCACCGCCCCGCCGCCCAGACCGTGCGCGTCCTTCCCCGGGAACATCGGCTGGTTCTGATCGGCACGCGTCACGATCGATCCCTGCTTCGTGCGAGCGTCGCGCGCCTCGTGCTCGCGTGCAGTGCGCTCCTTGTTCTTGCGCTCGATGCCGAGCTCGTCGAACTTCTCGTCTTCCACCACGATCATCGAGGTGTAGTCGGTGACGATGGAGTAGCTCGTTCCGAGATCCACGATCGCCGCGCTCAGCTCGCTCGCGTCGTCGCCGTCCTCGATGCGTTTCTGGATGTCCTGCACCCGAGCCAACGCCCACAGCCGTTCCAGCTCGGGGTAAGTGACGTCGTGTTCCGGAAGCTCGACCCGGGTCTCCCAGTGGAGGTCCTCGCCCGAGACGCGCGCGTCGAGCGTCAGGTTCGCCGTCGCCGGCTCGCGGTAGCGTCCGAAGACGACGATCTGCTGCCCGAAGTAGATGCTCGGGAGCCTGCTCGGGGCGAGTTCGGTCAGTCGAGCGCCTTCGAGACCGACCTTCACGCCGTGCATGGCCTCGCGGCCCAGGTTGGCCTTGGCCTGTGCCAGCCTGCCGTACAGGTCGTCCTGGTTGGAGACGTCCAAGGAGAACCCGCCCGACTCTTCCGCCAGTCGTCCGAGCAGGGGGTGGTTGGCACCCTGTCCCATGACGAAGGTGAAGACACGAACGTCGTGCCGGGCCAGGAGATCGAGAAACGCCCGATGCTCCGTGGGACCGACGTTGGCGCCGCCGTCGCTGACCACGATCATGGCCGTGGTCCGGTCCGCGTCGACATCCTTCAACCCGGCCTCGATCCCGGCATACAGGTTCGTCCCGCCCTCGACCTGAAGCGCCGAGATTCGGCGTGCGGCTTCCTCGACGGCCAGAGGGGTCACGGGCGTCCATTCGCGATCGAGGTAGCGCGCGCCCTCCGCGAACAAGGCGATCCGGAAGCGGTCCTCCGGACGCATCGTCTCGAGGGCGCGTGCGATGCCCTCTGCGGCCGCCGCGATCTTGCCGCCCATGCTTCCCGAGATGTCGAGGACGATGCTCCAGTCGACACCTTCCTTGATCTCCTCGAGGTCGGCGCCCGGTGTGATGACCAAGAGGAAGGTCCCCGCGTCGTCGCGGTCGCGATACGCCAGGAGATCGACTCTCGCCGGCAGATCCTGGGCGAGGCGGTAATAGACGACGATGTCCCGGATCAGCGAGCCCGTGCCGTCCGGCATGTCCAGGCGTGCGTTCCAGCTATCGGGACCGAGCTGGCTGACCGTTGCCGCGCCCTCGTATCCCTTGACCCGCACCTCTTCCAGAGGGTACGCGCTACGAAGATCGCACTCGAACGAGAACGTCCCGTGAACGGCCGGTCGAAGGTCCCAGAACGAGTGCATCTCCTCGTCGATCCGACCCTCCTCGACCGGGTAGACGTAGCGTCCGACGCCCGTGTCGATCTCGAGGGGTTGCAGATAGACCAGGCGCACGCGCGCGTCCTGGCCCGCGCGCACGGGCGAGACGAGCAGGTCGAAGGCGTGGTACTCGCGCTGCTCGGCGAGCGCGGTGTCCCGGCCTGCGTCCCGTTCCTCCTCGTAGATCTTCCGTGCGCGCTTCTTCTCCACCACCTCGCCGGTGAGCGCTCTGCCGTCGACCCACAGGTCGACCTCCGAGAGCGATGCATTCTTGGGAAGAGGGAAGGTGTAGATCGCCTCCAGGTCGACGTCGTTCGGATTGTGGAACACTTGGTCGACCTCGGTGACCGCGAACCCGTTGTTGATGACGACGTTGACGCGGTGGTCCCTGATGTGGAGCGGCGGCAGCGAGCCGTCCTTGGGTTGCAACAATCCCGCGGCCATGGACGGCGACGCTGCGAGCAGCGTCACGACGAGCGTCAGGACGGTGCGCTTCATGGCATCCTCCTTGTGCGGCAGATCGATGCCTGCCGTTGCCGAGGCGGATGCCATAATCAATCTCCGTGCCACGGCCGCCCGGGCCCGTTCTCGCGGGCCGCGCCCGGATTCCGGGGGGAAGGCGACACGAGGGCGCGAACATCCGTGCGCCGGAGCGAAGTCCGCTTCGCCTTTCGCGGTGGGGCGGCATGTTATGATCGCGTCCGCCCGCCACCGATGATTGGAGATCTGAGACGAGGATCGAGGCGATCGACGGAACCCCTCCGCTGATCCAAACCAGGGACGTCACGCGGTTGCTCGTCCTGGCTGCCCTCGCGCCCGTGGCGCTCCTCCCTCCGGGACGCACGTGGCGCGCGACGGGCGTGCTGCTCGCCCGGATCTTCGAGACGCTCGCTCCCGCGCGCCGGAGGGCCACCGTCCGCAGAATCCGGAGCATGACGCGGGACCACTTGCCCGATCTCGATGTCCCTCGGACCGACACCCTGGTGCGCATGGGGTTCGTCGAGACCGAGCTGACGTACCTGCGCGAGTGCTTCTTCCCGGGGACATCGACCCGGGGCTTGGAGCTGATCGGGAGCGAGCACGTCGAGCGTGCCATCGAGCGCGGGAACGGCTGCATCCTGTGGGTCGCCCCCTTCATGTTCGCCCCGTTGTGCGTCAAGGCGGCGCTGCGGCAGGCGGGTTTCTCCGTCGTGCACCTGAGCCTCGATCTCCATGGCCCATCGCGATCGAGAATCGGCAATCGCGTGATCAACCGCATCCGGGTCCGAAGCGAGAACCGCTACCTCGCCGAGCGCGTGTCGATGGCCCCGGGCACCGAGCTCGAGACCCTGCGCACGCTGGAGCGGCGCCTGCGGGAGAACCGCGTGCTCTCGATCACCTGGGCCCATCACGCCCAGCGTCCGATCCCCGTGGCGGTGCTCGGCGGCACGATGCTCGTCGGACCGGGCGCGCCCGGACTCGCGCTGGCGACCGGGGCGGCCCTGCTTCCGGTCTTCGGGCTCCGCCACGGCGATGCGTTTCGAGTGACGGTCGAGCCGGCGCTGGAGCTGCCGCCGACGCGGAGCCTGCGGCGCTCGACGGAAGAGCTGGCCCGGCGGTATGCGTCGACGTTGGAGTCGCACGTGGCACGCTGGCCGGCGCAGTTCTCGGCGTGGGGATTCGTGAGCCCGGAGCAGGCTGAGCGACTTCGTTGAGCGCACGACCGGACCGGATACAAGATCAACCCCCTCGAGGTCGAGTCGTCCGGCAGCATCCCAAGGTGTGCCGAAGACCCCGGCAAGGTGCTGCGGCACGAGCCGTGACGGGTCGCGCGCGGTTCAGCGTCCCTTGCGGAACACGACCATCCCGAGCGGCGGGAGCGTGACGTTCAGGGACTGTGCGCGGCCGTGGGAAGCGACGGGATCCGTGCTCACGCCGCCGAAGTTCCCCTGTCCGCTGCCGCCGTAGGCCGCGGCGTCGCTGTTCAGGACCTCTTTCCAGTGGCCCGGGGACGGCACGCCCAGGCGGTAGCCGTGGCGCGGCACGGGCGTGAAGTTGCACGCGCACACGACCGGGTCGCGCCCTTCGCGGTCCCAGCGCACATAGCCGACCGCGCTGTGGTCGGCGTCGTTGGCGTCGATCCACTCGAAGCCGCCGGGGACGAAGTCGCGCTGGTGGAGCGCCGGGGTTCCGCGCAGCACGCCGTTGAGGTCCCGCACCCAGCGCCGCAGCCCTTCGTGGCGCGGATCCTGAAGCAGATGCCAGTCCAGGCTGACGTCGTGATTCCACTCGTTCCACTGCCCGAACTCGTCGCCCATGAACAGCAACTTCTTGCCGGGCTGGGTGAACATGAAGCCGTATAGCGCGCGGAGGTTGGCGAATCTCTGCCATTCGTCGCCGGGCATCTTGCGAAGCATGGATCCCTTGCCGTGGACGACCTCGTCGTGCGAGAACGGCAGCACGAAGTTCTCGTGAAACGCGTACAGCAGGCCGAAGGTCAGGTCGTTGTGGTGGTACTTGCGATGGACCGGGTCGTGCGCGGCGTAGTGCAGGACGTCGTGCATCCAGCCCATGTTCCACTTCAGTCCGAATCCGAGGCCCCCCAGCCAGGTCGGCCGTGACACCATGGGCCAGGCGGTGCTCTCCTCGGCGATGGTCATCACGTCGGGGTGGTGCTCGTAGACCTTCTCGTTGAAGCGCCTCAGGAAGTCGATGGCCTCGAGGTTCTCGCGGCCGCCGTACTTGTTCGGAACCCACTCGCCCTCCTTGCGCGAGTAGTCCAGGTACAGCATCGAGGCGACCGCGTCGACCCGCAGACCGTCGATGTGGTAGACCTCCAGCCAGAACAGGGCGTTGCTCAGCAGGAAGTTGGCAACCTCGCGTCGCCCGTAATTGAACGCCAGCGTGTCCCATTCCTGGTGCACGCCCTTGCGCGGATCGGCGTGCTCGTAGAGGTGCGTGCCGTCGAAGAACCCCAGCCCGTGCCCGTCCTTCGGAAAGTGCGCCGGCACCCAGTCGAGGATCACCCCGATGCCGCTCCCGTGGAGCGTATCGACGAAGTGCATGAAGTCCTGGGGCGAGCCGAAGCGGCTCGTGGGCGCGAAGTACCCCAGCGTCTGATAGCCCCACGAGCCGTCGAACGGGTGCTCGCTCACCGGCAGGAGCTCGACGTGGGTGAACCCCATCTCGCGCACGTACTCGGCGAGCCTCGGCGCCAGCTCGCGATAGGTCATGAAGCGGTGGCCCTCCTCGGGCACGCGCATCCACGAGCCGAGGTGGACCTCGTAGATGCTGATGGGGGCATGGAGCGCGTTTCGCTCCCGGCGGTGCGCCATCCACTCGGCGTCTCCCCAGGCGTAACCGTCGAGGCTCCACACCATGGACGCGGTCTTGGGCCGGTGCTCGAAGGCCAGCGCGTAGGGATCGGCCTTCTGGGCGCGGTATCCGCCGTGGCGCGACCGGAGGGAGTACTTGTACAGCGCGCCCTGGCCGACACCGGGGACGAAACCCTCCCACACGCCCGACTCCTCGAGGTGCCGTAGGGGATGCCGGGAGGCATCCCAGGCGTTGAAGTCCCCGACCACCGAGACCCGGTCGGCGTTGGGCGCCCAGACCGCGAAGCGCGTACCGGTGCGACCGTCGACCTCGACCACGTGCGCCCCCATCTTCTCCCAGGCGCGATAGTGCGTGCTCTCGCCGAGCAGGTAGAGGTCGTATTCGGTCAGGAACGCCGGACCGCCTGGTTCTTTCGTCACTTCAGCCGATCTCCCCACGGTCGCAACGGCCGCTATTCACCGACGCGCCCGAACGTACCTGGGCGAGTTCGATGGATCGCTTGGAGCAAGTCGGGGACCAGCGGTCGAAGCGACTCGATACGATTCGTCCGTGCCTTCAGTGTGATCACCGCGAGTGTGCCCGGTAGCTTGTGGTCGTGTTGGATGTGCTTGTCTCCTGCTGTACCGCACGGACTTCGTGACCCGTCAGTTCGTCAGCAAGCTCCGCGGGTAGGCACTCATCGAGCAGAATGCGCACGGGCTTCCAGTGCCTCGCGAGCCAGTTCGAGCGCCGCGATGGCCTGTTCACGTGTGACCGATGGGAAAGACTTCAGAAAGTCCTCAAGGCTGTCGCCTCCCTCGAGGTAGTCGATCAGATTCTGAACCGGTACTCGTGTCCCGACAAAAACCGGGGTCCCGCCCAGGATTCTCGGGTCGCTATGAACGACCGTTTTCTGGCTCGCCATCGTCACTCCGTTCGTTTGCCCAGAGTATACAGCGATTCGAGAATCCGTGTGCGTGACGTCGCAAGTCGGGTTGATACTCATCGCCTCTCCTACCGGCGAGAACGGGGGGAGTGAACGGGCTTTCTAGCAGACTCGGACCGACAGGTCAGGTCGAGGAACTCACCTTCGCTCAAGATCACTTGGGACAGTTCTTCAAGGGACTCTCCTCCCCCTGACGAACTGAAACTCACCCTCAAAGCGTATCGCTTGGGCGTCAGTCCCATCGTTTGGTGTAGACGTTTACGTACCATTCAAACAGTTCCCGTAGGCTAGCCTCTGAAAACGTCTCCGGCCCGACTCGGACCGCTCCGGCGTTCTCTGCGCGATCGATTCGTACGTCTTCGGGGTGGAGCAATTCCGTGTCGAGGTAGAGAAACTCAGGGTGCACAATCGACATCACCTGCCTGCAGCAGTTCGCAAACGCCAGCAGACGCTCGAATCTAGCAAGCTCGGGTTTTGCCGAGAAACCCCACAAGAAGTCCTCCGGCACCGCCAAGACAAGCACGTTGTTCTCAAAATCAAAGTCAAGTCGGAGTCTCGTCTTTATGTCCGCAAAGGAACCCACCACACGGACAATACAGACGCGCGCGGGGTGTTCGGAAAGGTACTCACCGAGAGCTGGGAGACTCTCGCTACAAAATACCGGCAAGATCCGGTCGTCACCGAAGACTTGGAGGGAGTCAGCGTCCGTCAGTGCAAAGCCGAGCGACAGAACGGCATTCGTGACATCGAGCGGCGCTTGCTTCGCGAGCGTTCTGCACGTTAGTAGACACTCCAAATCAGCACCTCCAAGTGGAGGTCCCCCTATCTCGCCTGCGGCAACGCGTTTCATCGTCTCACGACGGAGGTCGCTCCTTCGATGCAATGGCCCATGTCGGTACGGGATCCTGCGGACCGGGATTGTAACCCCCGTCAAGATGGCGGGGCCGAGCCGTTGGCGGCTTCTGATGCGCGGGTTCGCCCCCAGCTCCCGCTCGAAGACGACAAAGTGAACCAATTTCATCCATCGACGGCCCTTCCCCGTCCCCCCGACCGTGTCAAGAATCTCTACAGCCCTTCTCTCGAATGGGGACCCGAGAGAAACGGCACGAGCGATTGCCGATTGCAGGGAGCTTTCGGACGGGACGGTCCCAGCCGGCTTCGGGAGGTGCGGTGGTTTCCCAGCCCGGTTCGGATCTCGCTTCCTCGCTCCCTCTCCACGTCGAGGTCCCGGACGACGGCTACCACCGCCGCCTGATCTCGTGCCAGCAGGCGTGCCCCGTTCGCACCGACGCGCGCGGCTACGTGCGCGCGATCGCCGCGGGCCGCTTCGAAGAGGCCTACCTCATCGCGCGCGGCCCGAACCCGTTCGCCTCGATCTGCGGCAGGATCTGCGGCGCGCCGTGCGAGGCCGCCTGCCGGCGCGGAAAGATCCCCGTCACCGACGACGACGGCCGGTTCGTCGGCAACGACCGTCCGATCGCCATTCGCGCCCTCAAGCGGTTCGCCTGCGAGTGCGCCGGAGTCGAGACACGCCCCGTGTCCCGGGTCATCGAGGCCGTTCGCGCGTTCGTCCCCGAGGTGTGCGCCGACGCGGAGGAGATGTCCGCCCTGCTGCGCGCGTCGCTCGCCGACCGGATCGTGGCCGCCGAGGGCCAGCGTGTCGCGATCGTCGGCGCTGGTCCCGCCGGGCTGTCCGCCGCGCACGACCTCGCGTTGATGGGATTCCGGCCGATCGTGTTCGAGGCCGAACCGATCCCGGCCGGAATGTTGGTCCTCGGCGTCCCCGAGTACCGCCTGCCTCGGGAGCTGATCCGGCGCGAGATCGCGGTCATTCAGGCGCTGGGCGTCGAGATCCGCTGTGGAACGGCCGTGGGGAAAGATATCTCGTTCCGGGATCTGCGTCGCCGGCACGCGGCCGTGATCCTGGCCGTGGGCGCGAAGCGCCCGCGCGGTCTCGGCCTCCCGGGCGAGCGCGGGCCGCGCGTCTACGGCGGCGTGGACTTCCTGCGCGCCGTGGCGCTCGGCGAGAGCTTCGACCTCGGACGGGAGGTCGTGGTGATCGGCGGCGGAAACGTGGCCTACGACGTCGCCCGGACCGTGGTGCGCCAGGCGGCCTACGACACCGCACGGACGGCCGCCCGTCTCCCCGGATCCCGGCGGATCAAGCTGGTCTCGCTCGAGACGCTCGAGGAAATGCCGGCGGATACGGTCGAGATCCTGGAAGGGGACGAGGAAGGCATCGAGCGCCTCCATGGCTGGGGTCCGGTGGAGATCCGCAGGGACGCCTCGGGGAAGGTGGAGGAGATCCTCTTCAAGCGCTGCCTGCGGGCCTACGACCAGGACCGCCGATTCGCTCCGGTCTACGACGAGGCCGACCTTCGATCCGAGTCATGCGACACGGTGCTGCTGGCGACCGGTCAGGCCACGGATCTGTCGTTCCTCGAGGACGGCGGCGGCGACATCGAACAAGCCCGGCCGGGTTGGCCGAAGGTGGATCCGGAGACCCTGGCGACGACCGCGCACGGGGTGTTCGTCGCCGGGGATCTCGCCCACGGCACGAGACTGCTGATCGACGCGGTGGCCTCCGGGAAGCGCGCGGCCCGCTCGGTCCACCGCCACGTCACGGGGCGGGAAATCGCCGCCTCTTCCCTGGAGGCCCACCTCGCTCTCGATCCGTACCGCCGGGAGCGCGGCTACGAGACGTTGCGCCGGACTCCGATTCCAACTCGTTCCGCCGAGGAGCGACTCGCCGATCCCAGCGTGCAGGTGGAGATCGGCTACGACTCGAACGCGGCGATGCGCGAGGCCTCGCGCTGCCTCGACTGCGGGGTCACGCCGGTCTTCGACGGAACGCGCTGCGTGCTGTGCGGAGGCTGCGTGGACGTCTGCCCGACGCTGTGCCTGAAGATCGTCTCTCTCGACCGCCTGCAGCCGATCCCGGCGCTGCGATCCGTGATTGCGGAGACCCTCGGGCCCGAGGCCGATCTGAGCAGGAACGCAGCGATTCTCAAGGACGAGGACCGCTGCATCCGGTGCGGCCTGTGCGCGGCGCGGTGTCCGGCGGACGCGATCACGATGGAGCGCATCCGATTCGGAACGAGCTGGAGACGGGCATGAACGAACGACCGTCGCGCTTGGCGCCCGAGCCCTTGCCCCGCCGCGACTTTCTCGGCCTCGCCGCGTTGTGGGCGGCCGGGGCGGCGATGATGTTCGCGCTGCTCGGCCTGTTGCGCCTCCCGAAAGCGGCGGTACTTCCGTCGCCGTCCAAGCGCTTCCGGGTGACGCTGCCGGAGTCCCTGGGTAGCGGCGAGCCCTTCGTGCCGGCGGGCCGGTCCGTGGCGCTGTTTCGCGACGGGGCCGGCGTGTACGCCATCTCGACCGTGTGCACGCACCTCGGGTGCATCGTGAAGCCTATGCCCGACGGCTTCCACTGTCCGTGTCACGGCTCGCGCTTCGCTCCGGACGGCAGCGTGGTGAAGGGCCCTGCGCCGCGAGCGCTGCCGCAACTGGAGGTGGCGCGGGCGGCGGCGGGCACGTACGTGATCGACGAGGGCGAGACCGTCCCGGCCGGAACGCGAGCGGAAGCATGAGCCGCGGCGGCGCCGATACCGGCCTGGCCGCGTTTTGGGCCAACATCAAGGGCGCTCCGCGTCTGTTCGCGGACACCATGTTCCGCTCGGGTCGGCCGCGGACCGATCGAACGCGATCCGAGTTCATATTCGGGAACGTCTTCCTGCACCTGCACCCGGTCCGGACCCACCGCTGGTCGCTGCGCTGGACGACCACGTGGGGGCTGGGGATCGCCAGCTTGTCGGCGTTCCTCGTGACGCTCGTGACCGGCGTGATGCTGATGTTCTATTACAAGTCGTACCCGGAAGTCGCCTACGACTCGATCAAGGACATCCACTTCGTCGTTCCCACGGGGCGCTTCATACGGAACATCCACCGCTGGGCGGGGAACGTCATGGTGGTGACGGTCCTTCTCCACATGGCGCGCGTGTTCTACACCGCCGCCTACCGCAAGCCGCGAGAGTTCAACTGGGTCGTGGGGATGTTCCTGCTGGTCATCACCCTGGGTCTGGCGTTCACCGGCTATCTCCTTCCCTGGGATCAGCTCGCCTACTGGGCGATCACCATCGGCGCCAACATCGCGCAGTCGCCGCGCGAGGTCACCGACGCGCTCGAGATCACGAGATGGTTCGATCCCGGCGGCCTGCAGAAGGTCCTGCTGCTGGGCTCGGAGGAGGTCGGCGCCGAAGCCTTGATCCGGTTCTACCTCCTGCACGTCATGATCCTGCCGCTCGCCCTGTTCTTCCTCGCCGCGGTCCACTTCTGGCGCGTGCGCAAGGACGGCGGTCTGACCCGTCCGGAAGACGTGGATCTCGCCCTCCCGCCCGCGCCCGGGATCCAGCCCGTGTTCACCGAGGAGCCTCGCAAGACCTACCACCTCGCCGCGATCGTCCGCGGCACGACGCCGGCCGTGGGCAACGGGCCCGAGAACACCGTGCCCTCCATGCCTCACCTGATGTACGCGGAGCTGGCCGCCTTCATGCTCACGGTCTTCGTCTGCATGGTGCTGTCGCTGCTGTTCGATGCGCCGCTCAAAGAGCTCGCCGATCCCGCCGTGCCCGAGAACCCGGCCAAGGCACCGTGGTACTTCCTCGGACTGCAAGAGCTGGTCTCGTTCTCCGCGTTCATGGGCGGCATCGGCATCCCGGCCATCGTCGTGCTGGGTCTCGGGCTGATCCCGTACCTCGACCGCGAGACCGCCGGCACCGGGAAGTGGTTCGGCGGCCCCGGGGGATGGCGCCTCGTGTGCGGCTCCGCCGCCTTCGGTCTCGCCGCGGTCCTCGCCGTCGAGGCCCTCGCGATCCGCTTCGGCTGGATCCGCGAGTGGTGGCCCGGCGCGCCGCAGCTCCTGATCACCGCCGTCAATCCGGGCACGGTGCTGACGTCGATCTACGCCGCGTATTCGATCTGGATCGTGCGGCGTTACGGCTCCACGCGTGCGGGAGCCCTGGGCCTGTTCACGTGCTTCCTGTGCGGCTTCGTCGTTCTGACCGTCATCGGCTCGTACTTCCGGGGCCCGAACTGGGACTTCTTCTGGTCACACACTCAGTGGCCGGGACACTGACCAGGGGCGAGATGCGCGCCAACAAGCACCTGCTGCTGTGGACCAGCCTGGGGACGCTCTTGCTGCTCGGCTGGGCGGCCTACGACGAGAACTCGCTGCGCGAGTGGCGACGGCTGCAGCGCCGGTATTCCGAGCTGCTCCCTCCCGAGCAAGGTGCCGACTTCGCGGTGCAGCTGCGCCAGATCGTGGTGCCGGCTCTCGGGGTCGCGGATCGCTGCGTGAGCTGCCATCTCGGCATGGCGCCGGGTGAGCCGGGCGTGGCGGCGGATCCGGTGTTCGCTCCCCACCCGCGCATGCCCCACGACCCCGCCGGCCTCGGGTGCACCCCGTGTCACGGCGGGCAGGGCCGGGCCACGATCAAGGCCGATGCGCACGGAGAGGTCGCGCACTGGCCCGAGCCGATGATCCCGCGTCGATTCGCTCACGCGGGGTGCGGAACCTGCCACACGCACCTGGCCGTGCCGAGCCTGGATGCGCTCGCGCGCGGGAGGGATCTCGTCGAGCGCTACGACTGCCTGGCCTGTCACGCCGTCGACGGACGCGGCGGCACTCTCAGGACGCTGGGCGCGGGAGGCATGGAGGGGCCGGACCTCTCGATCGGCGGAATCACGGGATACGACGGCGGATGGTACGAGCACCACCTCGCGGAGCGCCAGGCCGCATCGAGCGGCCCGTGGGCCGCTTCGTTCGCCGCGATCGACGGCGACGACCTCGCGGCGATCGACGTCTTCCTTTCCGCTCGCGTCGGCGCACCGGGGCTCATCGAGTCGAAGGCGGCGTTCCACAGCCTCGGTTGTCGCGGCTGCCACCCCGTCGGAGGCGTGGGAGGCGACGACGGCCCCGACTTGACGCGCGAGGGCCAGAAGAATCCGGGCCTGCTCGATTTCTCCCACGTGCCCGGGGAGCGCACCCTCGACAACTGGCTCGCCGAGCACTTTCGAGCGCCGGCCAAGCTCGTCCCCGGTTCCGCGATGCCCTACCTCGGCCTGACCGAAGAGCAGATCGAGTCGCTGACCTTCTACATGCTCTCGCTGCGGCGCAGCGACGTCCCGGAGGCGTTCTGGCCGCGCGACAGGATCCTCGCCGAGCGCTTCGGGAAGCGCGAGTTCGCGGCCGACGGCGCCACGCTCTACGGGACGTTCTGCGCCGCGTGCCACGGCGACGCGGGGCAGGGCATGCGATATCCGGGAATGCCCGCCTTCCCGGCCATCGGGAATCGCGAGTTCCTCGAGCGGGCATCGGACGACTTTCTGCGGCACACCGTCCTGCACGGGCGCCCGGGACGCCGCATGCCGGCGTGGGGCGAGAGGGAGGGCGGCCTGACGGCAGAGGACGTGGACGCCGTCATCGCGCACCTCCGCGCGACGGCGGGAGACGTCGCGCCGATCCCCGACCCGCGGCCGCCCCGCTGGGTGCGTGGGGACCCCACCGAGGGACAGCGGCTGTACGCCGCGAACTGCGCCTCGTGCCACGGCGCGGCGGGGGAGGGCGGCGAAGGCCCCGCCCTCGCCAACCGGGTCCTGCTGTCTTCGGCCACGGACACCTACCTGGTGGAGACGATCCGGGCGGGCCGGACGGGTACCGCCATGGCGGCGTTCGGCGATCCGTCCCCCGCGCGCCGGACGCTGTCCGATGACGAGATCGATTCGATCGTGGCCCATATCCGAAGCTGGGAGGTGATGGATGAGCACGACGAGCCTCTCTAGACGACGGTTCATGGAGTACGCCGCCGCTTCCGGGTTCGGCGCGTTCGTCGCCTCGGTGACCCCCGCCTGGGGACTTCAGGCACCGGACAACCCGCTGACGCACTACCCGGACCGCGAATGGGAGCGGGTGTACCGGGATCTGTGGCGCTACGACTCCAAGTTCACGTTCCTGTGCGCGCCGAACGACACCCACAACTGCATCCTGAACGCCTACGTGAAGTCGGGCGTCATCACGCGCACGGGTCCCACGATGCGCTACGGGGAGGCCACCGACTACTACGGCAATCCCGCGAGCCATCGCTGGGATCCCCGAGTGTGTCAGAAGGGTCTGGCCCTGACGCGCCGGTTCTACGGCGACCGCCGCCTGCGCCACCCGATGGTACGGGCCGGGTTCAAGCGCTGGATCGAAGCAGGCTTCCCCCGCGGCGATGACGGACGCCCTCCCCAGGAGTTCTTCCAGCGCGGCCGCGACGAGTGGGTCCGGGTCACCCATGACGAGGCAGCCGCCCTGGTGGCGGCCGCGCTGGTCAACATCGCCGAGACCTACACCGGAGAGGCGGGCGCCGCCAGGCTGCGCGCCCAAGGCTACGAGCAAGAGACCATCGAGGCGATGCGCGGCGCAGGCGTGCAGGCCATGAAGTTCCGCGGCGGAATGCCCCTCCTGGGCATGACCCGCATCTTCGGTCTCTATCGCATGGCCAATTCCATGGCCCTGCTCGACGCCCGGATTCGCGGGGTGGACCCGTCCGAAGCTCTCGGGGCGCGCGGGTTCGACAACTACTCGTGGCACACGGATCTGCCCCCGGGTCACCCCATGGTGACGGGCCAGCAGACGGTGGAGTTCGACCTCAACGCGGTGGAGCACGCCGACGTGGTCGTGGTGTGGGGAATGAACTTCATCACGACGAAGATGCCCGATGCGCACTGGCTCACCGAGGCCAGGCTCAAGGGCACCCACGTCGTGGTGATCGCGTGCGAGTACTCGGCGACGTGCTGCAAGGCCGACGAGGCGATCGTCGTGCGCCCGGGAACGACTCCGGCCCTGGCCCTCGGGTTCGCCGGCGTCGTCATGCGGGAGAAGCTCTACGACGCGGACTACGTGAGGCGCTGGACCGATCTTCCCGTGCTGGTCCGGATGGACGACCTGCAGTACCTGAGAGCCGAGCAGGTCTTCGGCCCGGGCCTCGCCGACCTGCGCAACCATACGGTGGTGACGAAGGGCGGCGCCGGCACGCCGCCGCCCCTGTCGCAGCGCGACCAGATCGTTCCCGAGAGCCTGCGCCGCGAATGGGGTGACTTCGTCTACTGGGACCGGCGGAGCGACGCGCCGGCCCGCTTGACTCGCGATGAAGTCGGCGAGCACTCGGCCATGACGGATCCGTTGCTCGAGGGCGCGGTCGAGGTCCCGCTGCACGGAGGCGGCACCGTCCGGTGCCGCCCGGTCTTCGACCTGGTTCGGGAATACGTCGCGCATTTCGATCCCGCGACCGTCGAGGACCTGACGTGGGCCCCGGCGCAGGCCGTCGTGGAGCTGGCCCGCCGGATCGCCGCGCGCCCGGGTCGCACGCTGTTCGCCGTCGGGATGGGCCCCAACCAGTTCTTCAACAACGACAACAAGGACCGCGACATCTTCTTGCTCGCCGCGCTCACGGGGAACGTCGGCAAGCTCACCGGCAACGTGGGGTCGTACGCCGGCAACTACCGCGTCGCCCTGTTCAACGGGCTGCCGCAGTACATCAACGAGAACCCGTTCGACCTCGAGCTCGACCCGAGCAAGGCGGCCCGCCCGAAGCAATACTGGAGGCCGGAGTCCGCGCACTACTACAACCACGAGGACCACCCGCTGCGAGTGGGCCACAAGATGCTCACCGGCAAGACCCACATGCCGGCGCCCACCAAGTCGATGTGGTTCGCCAACGCCAACTCGATCCTGGGCAACGTCAAATGGCACTACAACACGGTGGTCAACGTTCTTCCGCGAATCGAGATGATCGCGGTGCAGGAATGGTGGTGGTCGACCTCCTGCGAATGGGCGGACGTCGTCTTCGCCGTCGACTCGTGGGCCGAGCTCAAGCACCCCGACATGTGTGCTTCGGTCACCAATCCGTTCCTGACGCTGTTTCCCCGTACGCCTCTGCCCCGGGTGTTCGAGACGCGCGGCGACATCGAGGTGCTCGCGCTGGTGGGGCGCGCGCTGGCGGAACGAACCGGCGACAAGCGCTTCGCCGAATGCTGGTCCTTCGTGGACCAGGGCCGAACCGACGTCTATCTCCAGCGGATCCTCGACCACTCCTCGAATGCACGCGGATACGACTTCCTGGATCTCGAGGACAAGGCCAAGCGGGGCATTCCGGCCCTGATGATGAACCGCACCTACCCGAAGTCGGTCGGCTACGAGCAGGTCGCCGAGTCGATGCCGTGGTACACCAAGACGGGACGGCTCGAGTTCTATCGCGAGGAAGCGGAGTTCATCGAGGCGGGCGAGAACCTGCCCGTCCATCGCGAGCCCATCGACTCCACGTTCTACGAGCCCAACGTGATCGTCGCTCCCGCGCACGAGGCGATCCGTCCCGCCGGACCCACCGCCTACGGGGCCGACCCGAACGACCTGTCGACCGAGACGCGCCAGGGCCGGAACGTCGTCAAGACGTGGAAGGAGGAGAAGGCATCGCCTCACCCGCTCGCCGCGCAGGGCTACCGCTTCGTATTCCACACTCCCAAGTACCGGCACGGCGCCCACACCATGCCGGTGGACACCGACATGGTCGCCGTGCTGTTCGGTCCGTTCGGCGATATCCACCGTCACGATCGCCGCTCGCCGTACGTCGCGGAGGGCTACGTCGATCTCAATCCCGCCGACGCCCGGGAGCTGGGCGTCGAGGACGGCGACTACGTGTGGATCGATTCCGATCCCAGCGATCGTCCCTTCAGGGGCTGGCAGAAGAACGCGCGCGATTACGCCTTTGCGCGCCTGCTGTGCCGCGCGCGCTACCACCCGGGCACCCCACGGGGCGTGACCCGCATGTGGTTCAACATGTACGGCGCCACCCCCGGCTCGGTCGAGGGCGCGGCGACACGCGAGGACGGTCTCGCCAAGAACCCAAGGACCAACTACCAGGCGATGTTCCGCAGCGGCTCGCACCAGTCGGCGACCCGCGGTTGGCTCAAGCCGACCTTGATGACCGATTCGCTCGTGCGCAAGGGTCTCATCGGCCAGGAAATCGGCAAGGGCTTCCTGCCCGACGTGCACTGCCCCACGGGCGCGCCGCGCGAGTCGATCGTCAAGATCACGCGCGCCGAGCCCGGAGGGATCGGCGGCGTCGGACTGTGGCGGCCGGCCGCCGAGGGGCTGCGCCCGGACTACGAGACCGAGGCGATGGAACGCTACCTCGGCGGCGGGTTCGTCGAAACGGACGAGGGTGAAGGAGGGCAGGGCTGATGGCACGCGTTTACAACTGGCAGATCGGGCGCGAGATGTCCTACTGGTACCCGGATTCGCGACCCAAGAAGCAGTTCGCGGCGGTGTTCGACATCAACAAGTGCATCGCTTGCCAGACGTGCACGCTGGCGTGCAAGACGACCTGGACCTCCGGCAAGGGCCAGGAGTACATGCTGTGGAACAACGTCGAGACCAAGCCCTACGGGTTCTATCCGCTCGGCTGGGACCTGCGGGCCCTGGAGCTGCTGGACGGGGGACGATGGAGCGGCGAGCGCTACGAGGGCCGCACGCTGTTCGAGGCGGCGGAGGCGGGCACTCGCGTCCTCGGATGGCGGCCCGGCGAGCTCGATTACGCCCATCCCAACGTCGGTGAGGACGATTGCTCCGCGCGCGTGGACGGGGGAGCGCACTTCGCGCTCGAGCACGCGACCTGGTTCTTCTATCTGGCCCGGATCTGCAACCACTGCACCTACCCCGGTTGCCTGGCCTCCTGCCCCCGCGGATCGATCTACAAGCGACCCGAGGACGGGATCGTGCTCGTGGATCAGGGCCGGTGCCGCGGCTACCAGGAGTGCGTCAAGGCCTGCCCCTACAAGAAGGTGTTCTTCAATCCGATGACCGGGACGTCGGAGAAGTGCATCGCGTGCTACCCGAAGATGGAGCAGGGCCTCCAACCGCAGTGCTTCGTCAATTGCATCGGGAAGATCCGCATGGCCGGCTACGTCTCAACCCCCGACCAAGCGCGAGAAGACAATCCCATCGACTACCTGGTCCACGTCCGGAAGCTCGCGCTTCCGCTGTTCCCGCAGTTCGGACTGGAGCCCAACGTCTATTACATCCCCCCGATCCACGTCCCCCTGCGCTACCAGCTTCAGATGTTCGGTCCGGGCGTCAAAGACGCGATCGCGACCTACCGCGCGGCGAAGGACGACATGGATCTGGCGGGGCTCCTGGCGCTGTTCGGGTCGAGCGAGACGGTGATGACCCGCTGGCGGCGAGAGGGAGGGACGGTCGTCGGCGTGGGGGAGGACGGCCGCGAGGCGGTCCGCGTCCCCATCCGGGAGCCGCTCCGGGTGATCCAGGGTTGGGACCCGCGCCTCCAGGCGGCGCGCAGCAACTGCCCGTAGCGTGGACGAGGCGAAGAACATGAACAAACTCCTGGCCGTTTGTGCCGTGCCCGCCATCCTCGTCGGATCGAGCTGCACGCCTGCGCCGCCGCCGGCCACCGAGGTCGAGGCCGTGCGATGGCAGAGCGTGCCCGTCGATCCCAGCGATCCGGCCTGGGATCGCGCCCCCGCGTATGCCGCGGCGCTGATCCTCCAGGATCTCGTCGAGCCGCGCTTGCTTCAGCCTTCGACCCCGAGCGTCGAGGTCCGGGCGCTCACCGACGGCGATACGATCGGCTTCAAGCTGAGCTGGAACGACGTCACCCCCGACGACCTGCCGGGAACGTCCCGGTTCTCCGACGCCTGCGCCGTTCAACTCCCGCTCGGGACGCAGCCGGACGTTCCCGCGCCCCAGATGGGCGAGGGCGGTCGCGCGGTCGAGATCGCCTACTGGCGCGCTTCGTGGCAAGCCGCGGTCGACGGGCGCCCGGACACGATCCAGGCTCTCTATCCGTTGGCCACGGTGGACCACTACCCGTTCGAAGCCCCGTCCCTGGATCCCGAGAGCCGGCGCCTCCTGGCCTTGCAGTACGCGCCGGCGATCGAGCTCGGTCACGGCATGGAGGGTCCGCGCGAGCGCGCGGTGGAGGACCTCGTGGCGGAAGGACCGGGCACCCTGACCCGCGCCGTCGAGCAACGCTCGAAGGGGGTCGGCGTGCGCACGCCGTCGGGCTGGGAAGTCGTCATCGCGCGGCCGCTGCCCGCGGGACTGGAGCCGGGCGGACGCTCCCAGATCGCCTTCGCCGTCTGGGACGGGCGCCAGGAGGAGGTCGGCGCGCGCAAGATGAGGTCGGTGTGGGTTCCGCTCAGTCTCGCCGCGGAAGGGGAGCGACGATGACGATGATGAAGATCAAGAAGGCGGGCGACTTGGCGTCCCCCGACGTCGAATCGGCCCTCAGAGCGTCGGCCCGCTGGCGACTCCTCGGCCTGCTCTTCGAGCGTCCGCGGCCGAGCTGGCGTCTCGAGGTCGAGGCCCTCGCGCGGGAGGTTGGAGAGCCGAGGCTGTCGAGGGCGGCCGCCGATGCCCGCTCCTTCGGCGAGGGCCGCTACCTTCGCATTCTGGGTCCGGGTGGGGCGGTCTCGCCCCGCGAGGGCGCCCACCGGCCGTTCCACGACCCCGGCCAGCTGCTCGCCGCGGTGCGAGGCTTCTACGAGACCTTTGCATACCGGCCTCTGGCGGAGGACCCCGCGGACCACGTGGCGGTGGAGATCGGGTTTCTGGGTTTCATGGCGCTCAAGGAGGCGTACGCGCTGAGCCGCAACGACCCCGACGCCGCCGACCTGACCCGACGCGCTGCCAAGACGTTCATGGAGGAGCACCTCGCCGTTCTCTCGGGCGCGCTGCCGGACAAGCTCTCCGGCGTTGCGGCGGCGGGACATCTGCTCGAGGCCGCACGTCTGCTCCGCGAGTGGTGTCCGCCACGGGATCCGCAACCGGGGCTTCGGGTCGTGAACGCCGATCCCGGAGCGTGCGACGAGTCGCCGTGCGGCGGTTGCTGCCCGTAGGGGCTCGGCTCTTCCGCCGGCTGATATGATGGGCCAACTGTCGAACGGAACGGTTCGGATCGTTCCCGGACCCCCACGGGTAGGAGCGTCACGATGGACACGCACACACTGATCAAGAAGCTCAACGAGGACTTGGCCAACGAGTTCGCGGCAATCATCCAGTACACGACGTACGCCGCCAAGGCCACCGGTCCGTACCGGCCGCAGTTGTCGCAGTTCTTCCTGGCCGAGGTCGCCGACGAGCAGATCCACGCCCAGTACCTGGCGAACAAGATCGTGGCACTCGGAGGGGAGCCGACCACGAGGCCGTCGCCGTTGCCCGAGGTCAAGGACAATCGCGCCATGCTGAACGCGATTCTCGAGGCCGAGCGCAACGCCGTGCGCGGCTACTCCGAGCGCGCCAAGCAGGCGGAGGAATTCGGCGACAAGGGGTTGCAGGTCCAGCTCGAGGACATGGTGCGCGACGAGAGCACCCACGCGGAGGAGACCGAGCGCATGCTGCGCGACTGGCCGGTGTGAATAGGGATTGCGCCGAGTCCGCTCGACCTCAGGAGGCACGTTGCGTGGAATGAGATTGCGACCAGTCGCTCTGAGCTTGATGGTCGTGCACGGCTCGACCGTCGCTTCCGACACCGGCGCGACACGGAATGACTTTGCTGCGGAGATCTCGACCCCAGAGCAGACCGATCGAACCGCGCAAGAGTGGCCCATTGACGTGACGACTCTCGATGCCGCTTTGCTCACGGCATTGCGGGCCCTCCCGCAATTCGAAAAACGTCGATTGCTCGCGGTGGCGATCGATCGCCCCTTGCCCGAGTACTTTCCCGATTGGATGGTCGTGTTCACCGAGTCCGAGACCGGTGTCGAATTCGTGGCTACGCGTACCGATCACCAGAGAATCCTCGAGAAGCGTTTCGGGCGGATCTCCTCCGGTAGATTCGACGAGTTTTGGGAGTTCACAACTCGGACCGCGACTTGTTCGGAATCACCGGCGCTCGGCGAGTTCTGGTTCGCGGCCGTCAACTGGGCTGGAGCTCGACCCGTGGCGTGCGTGGTGCGCGAGTTTGACGCTTGGTTTGCCCTGACGAGCGACCTTACATCGATTTTGTACGGGAGCGGCTGGATGACCTGCCGTGCCGAATCGTCAATGGACTCTATCGGACGCGAGTTCTCTGATGCGCGAGCCTATTGCGGCTGGCAGATCGATGATACGCGTCGAGTCCAGGACATGGGGCGACACCGTGTCAACAGACACTACCTGGTTCCAGGTGACGGTTGTGTCCTGTCGCTCACCGGCTATGATGAGGGCGATCCTGACGCTATCGACGACGAGATCTACTGCCATCTCTGGGTGGAAGCTCCAACCACTCGGCCAACCGACGTTTCGTTCTCTCCACAGGCGATGGTGCACTGCGGCGGCGTGCATGCTATCGGCGAAATGGATCGTTCGGTGACGGTCTCGGTCATCGTGGAGCATAGGGATCCAGGGTCTTTGAGGGCGCGCGTCATCCTCGGTGACCAACTTGACGAAACCCGAGAGTTCCGGGTTACTGAACCCTACATGGAAGAGACTCGTCGGATTGACTCCGATCGCTGCTCCGATGCTGAAAGGACAGGAAAGGAGCCGAAACAGTGAGCAACCACGCCGAGGAGACCGAGCGCATGCTGCGCGACTGGCCGGTCTGAGCCCCTGCCAGGTGGCCGGGCCCGAGCCTCGCTCTCTCCTCAAACCCTGTAGGGTATGACCACGAAGTCACAACGTCTCGGAGGGAAGTCCTTCGTGTTCCGGGTGGCGAGTCTCAGGCCGTGGTGAGTGGCAGCGGCCGCCTGGAGTGCATCGGGCACCCGGCGCACCCTCACCACTCACGACGGATCCTGTGCTGGTACTTCAAGCCGTCGCCGTGCTTCCACACGCCAGCGGTCTGATTGAGCAACTCGTCGAACCGCGGCCGCTTCCGGCCTCCTTGCTGGCGAAGGAGGCGGACGGCTCGGCGAATCAACTCCGTCATGGGCACGCCTTCCTCCTCTGCTCGCTCGTCGAGCCAACGCTTGTCGTCATCTTCGAGAGAGACCACGGTCCTGACCATTCGGGCCTCCGATATCAAACGATGCAATCACGAGTCCGAGTCGGAACTCCTCGTGCGACCCACGCGCAGGCCTTCGAGGATCTCGGCGATCCGGCGCTCGAAGCCGCGGTCGGTGGGCCGGTAGAACCGAGATCCCTGCACGGCCTCGGGCAGGTACTGCTCGTCGACGTGGGCGCCCTCGTGGTCGTGGGGATAGCGGTAGTTCTTGCCGTAGCCCAGCTCCTTCATGAGGCCGGTCGGCGCGTTGCGGATGTGGAGCGGGACGGGGAGCGCGCCGTGCTCCCGGACGGCCTCGAGCGCCTTCATGTAGCCCACGCCGGAGGCGTTGCTCTTCGGCGCGACGGCCAGGTAGACCGTGCACTGCGCCAGCGGGTAGAAGCCCTCCGGCATCCCGATGAAGTGCACGGCGTCCTTGCACGCCACGGCAATGCCGAGCGCTTGCGGGTCGGCGTTCCCCACGTCCTCCGAGGCGAGGATGATCAACCGCCGGGCGATGAACTTCGGGTCCTCGCCTCCCTCCAGCATGCGCGCCAGGTAGTACAGCGCAGCATCCGGGTCGCTGCCGCGCAACGACTTGATGAACGCGCTCGCGACGTTGTAGTGCTCCTCGCCGGTCTTGTCGTACAGGATGGAGCGTCTGCCGGCCGCTTCACGGATCGTCGCGGCGTCGAGCGTGGCCGTGTTGCGGGACGCCGCGAGCAGCGCACCCAGCTCGAGGAAGTTGAGCAGCGTGCGCGCATCGCCCGTCGCCAGGGAGATCAGCTCCTCCCGTCCCTCGCCGGTGAGCGTCAGCCCCTCACCGCCCAGGCCGCGCTCCGCGTCGGCCAGCGCAAGATCGAGGACGCGACCGAGCGCGTCGCGCGACAGGGCCTCGAGCACCAGCACCTGGGTGCGGCTCAAGAGCGCCCCATTGATCTCGAACGACGGGTTCTCGGTCGTCGCGCCGATCAGCGTCAAGGTGCCGTCCTCGACGCCGTGCAGCAGGGCGTCTTGCTGCGCCTTGTTGAAGCGGTGGATCTCGTCGATGAACAGGATCGTGCCGCGTTCCTGGAAGCGCAGCGCGTGACTCGCCTCCGCGAGGATGCGCTTGATGTCGGCGACGCCTGACGTGACGGCCGACACGGCCTCGAACCGGCGGCCGGTGACGCCCGCCACGATGCGCGCGAGCGTGGTCTTACCCGTGCCGGGCGGCCCCCAGAAGATCAGCGACTTCAGACGGTCGGACTCGACCATGCGGCGCAGGAACCGTCCCTCGCCGGCGATCTCTTCCTGCCCGAAGAACTCCTCGAAGCTCCTCGGACGCATGCGATCGGCGAGCGGCGCGTGTCGCCTGAAGTGCTCCCGTGCGTTGCTCTCGAACAGGTCGGTCATGGCGATCGGGCTGGACCGTCGTCAGGAGTAGAGCCGCTCGACCCGCCGGAGCCACGGGGTCCCCGCAGGCCGCAGGACCTGGCGCGTGATGGCGTGCACGCGCGACTCCTCGACACAGCGGGCCTCCGGGTCCGGAGCGTCGTAGGGCGCGAGCGCCGTGCCGCTCTCGAAGCGCACCACGTGGATCAGCTCGTGGGTCAGGACGTAGAGCAACAACGGAAAGAGCCGCAGGTCGGTGCGATCGTCGACGGCCGAGAGGATCTCGTCGTCGCGCAGCCGGATGCGGTAATGATCCCTCTTTGCGCGCCGCTGCGCGGCGGAGTCCACACGCGGGTCCGCGGCGCCACCCGCGCCGTCGGGCACCATCCGGACCACGTCGGCGAAGACCGGCGCATCGGGGCCGGCCCCGTGGGCGAGGGTGCTGATGTCGTACGGGAAGCGCGGCCACTCCCGGCCCGGGATGCAGTAGAAGCCCGCGGTCAGGGACTCGGCACGCGCCGCCGCGCGGCGGACCTGCCGGCGCTGGGAGGCATCGAACAGCCTGGTGTTCATCCGCCGAGCTCCCGCGACGAGTCTTGGCACCCCTCGGGACGGCCTGCTACTCTTGACCCAGCCGGAGCGATCTTACCAGAAACGCGCCGTGCGCGGCGGAGCGAGCGTCCGATGCCGATCTACGAATACAAGTGCAAGTCTTGCGGCACCGTCGTCGAGGTGATCCAGCGTACCGGCGACCGGCCCCTGCGAAAGTGCGCCAAGTGCTCGGGCCGCATGGAGAAGCTCATCTCCCGCGCGTCCTTCATCCTCAAGGGCGGCGGCTGGTTCACCGAGGGCTACCACAAGGGCGGAGCGCCGGGCTCGAAGAGCAAGGCCAAGGGGGATTCTCCGGGCAAGGACTCGAAGTCCACCACCGAGTCCAAGAGCAAGACGAAGTCCGAGCCCTCGAAATCCGATCGGTAGGCCCGTCGCCGCCGGAACGAATCAGCCTCCCACGCGGCTCTCGAGCAGCTCCAGCTCTTCTTCGATGACGGTCTTGAACTGCTCGAACGGCTGCGCTCCGACCATCATGCGCCCGTTGACGAAGAACGTCGGCGTCCCGGTGACGCCCAGCGCGGAGGCACTTTCCATCACGCTCTGGACGCGCTCCACGTGCGCGTCGCTGTCGTAGCACGCCGCGAACGCCGTCATGTCGAGCTGCAGGTCCTGGGCCCGCTTGTTGAGGTCCTGGTCGCTGTAGTCCCCGTTCACCTCGATCAGGCTGTCGTGGTACTCCCAGTACTTGTCCTGGTCACCGGCGCACAGCGCCGCCACCGAGGCGGGCATCGCGCGCTGGTGGAACCCGAGGGGAAAGTCGAGATAGACCAGGCGGATCTTGTCGGGATACGCGGCGAGCAGCTGGTCCACCGTGCCCTCGGCGCGCTTGCAGTACGGGCACTGGTAGTCGGAGTACTCCACGAGCACGATGGGTGCTCCGGCCGGACCCTTGCTCGGAGCGCCGTCCGGGATCGTCAGCTTGGCGCGCGGCGGCTCGAGCATCACGCGGACGTTCTTGCTGGCCTCGAGCTCGCCGATGTACTGGCTCCGGCGCGCGGCCAGCAGCTGTTGCTGGAGCATCTGCTGGATCACGGGCGTGGCCTGCTCGAGGGTCTTTCCCTGGAGCTGCCGGTCACGACTCTGGTTGGCGCTGAAATACTGCTCGATCTGCTGCGGCGTCGGCGCTCCCGCCTTGGCGTCGACCTCGGCTTGCAGCAGCTCCTCCACGGTGACGCCGCGGGTCTGGGCCTCGCTCTCGAGCAGCATCTCGCCGATCATTTCATCGAGCGCGCTGCGCCGCAGGTCGTACTCGTCCTGCCGCACCTTCGCGAGCCCACCCCCGATTCCGGCGTCCACCTGTTCGAGGGTGATCGCCGCATCGTCCACGTACGCCACCGCACCGGTGACTTCCGCGGAGGCTGCCGTCTCCTGCGGGATCTCCTTGCTCTTGTCCTTGTCCTTCTTCCCGGCGAGCAGCGGAGAAGCAACCGCGACGGCGAGAACGAACAGCGCGAGAACGATACGACTTCCTCTCATGTGCCAACCTCTCTTGGGGACCCGTGTTTGTCGACCGCTTGATCCGCAAGATAATACACAGGGTTCCGCGCCCCGTCCACACGGCGGGGAGTATCATGCGGAGGACGCGGTATTTTCTTGGAGCGGCGCCGACGTTGGCTCGTCATGCCGGGACCGTGACGGTGGTGGGCGGCGGTCTCGCGGGAAGCGAGGCGGCGTGGCAGGCCGCGCGCCGTGGCGTGGCGGTTCGGCTGTACGAGATGCGCCCGGTGCGTCCCACGCCGGTGCATCGCACCGATCGCCTGGCCGAGCTAGTGTGCTCGAACTCCCTCAAGTCGCTGGAGATCGGAACGGCGCACGGCCTGCTCAAGGAGGAGATGACGCGGCTGGGCTCGCTCGTCCTCGAATGCGCCCGCCCGGCGCGGGTCCCGGCCGGTGCGGCGCTGGCGGTGGACCGCGACGTCTTCGCGGAAGGAGTGACCCGCGCCATCGAGGGCGAGGCGCGAATCACCGTCGTGCGCGAGGAGGTTCGCGACATCCCGGCGGACGATCCGGTGATCCTGGCGGTGGGTCCGCTGGTGTCTCCGGACCTCGCGGAGGCGATCGCGAGGTTCACGGGGCAGGACTACCTGTACTTCTTCGACGCGATCTCCCCGGTCATCGAAGCCGACAGCATCGACCGCTCGATCGTCTTTCCGGCCTCGCGCTACGGCAAGGGCGACGGCGAGGACTACCTCAACTGCCCGATGACCTCCGGCGAGTACGAGCGCTTCGTCGAGGTGCTCTTGGCCGGCGAGAAAGCGCCCGTGCACGACATCGACAACACGCCGTTCTTCGAAGGATGCCTCCCGGTGGAGGAGATGGCGCGTCGCGGTCGCGACACGCTGCGCTTCGGACCCTTGAAACCGGTCGGGCTCAGCGATCCCCGAACCGGCAGGCGGCCGCACGCGGTCGTGCAGCTCCGGCAGGACAACCTCGCCGCCGAGCACTACTCGATGGTGGGATTCCAGACCCGCCTGAGGTGGCCCGAGCAGGAACGCATCCTGAGGACGATTCCGGGCCTGGCCGAGGCGCGGTTCGTGAGGCTGGGTCAGATCCATCGCAACTGCTACATCAACGCCCCGCGCGTGCTGGGGCCGAGCCTGCAGACCCGGTCGCGACCGGGACTGTTCTTCGCCGGGCAGATCTCGGGCGTCGAGGGATATACCGAGTCGGCCGCGACCGGCTTGCTGGCGGGTATCAACGCCTCGCGCTGGGTCCGGGGTCTCGAGGCGTTGACGCTTCCGGACGACACGATGCTCGGCGCCTTGTGCCGCTACATCTCGCACGCCGATCCGGACGGCTACCAGCCGACCAACGCCGCCTTCGGGCTGTTGCCTCCGCCGCCGGCGGGGGCCCGGGGGCGCAAGGACCGCCGGCTGGCTCGCGCGCGGCGCGCCCTCGGATCCCTCGACGCATGGATCGCGTCGTGCGGCGAGGGCGCGACCGCGGGATCGACCCCTTGAATCGCTCCTCCTCCTCCTCTCCTTATTACCTGGCCGTCGATCGCTTCCTCGCCCACCTGCGTGACCAGCGGCGCGTATCGCCGCAGACGCTGCGGGCCTACGAGAGCGATCTCGCGCAGTTCGGCGCCTACCTGTCCGACGAGCACGTGTCCGGGCCGCCCCCGGGGCCGGAGGGAATCGACGCCCTGGCGGTGCGCGGCTTCGTCGCGCACCTGAGCCGCCGGGGGCTCGGAAGATCGTCGATCGCGCGCAAGCTGTCGGCGGTGCGCTCCTTCCTGAAGCACGCCTTGCGCGAGGGGGTGATCGCCGCGAATCCCGCGGCGACGGTGCCGACCCCCCGGGTGCCCAAGCTGCTTCCCTCGGAGCTGACGGTCGACGAGGTCTTCGGGCTGCTGGAGCACGTCCAGGGCGACGACGACGCGTCGCTCCGGGACCGCGCGATCCTGGAGTTCCTCTACGCCACCGGGCTGCGGGTCGGCGAGGCGGTCGGTCTGGACCTCGACGACGTCGATATGCGGAGCTGCACCGTGCGGGTGGTCGGCAAGGGTCGCAAGGAGCGCATGGTCCCCTTCGGCAGCAAGTCGGCTCATGCCCTGGAGCGCTGGATCCGACGGGCAGGCGCGCTGCGCGTGAAATCGGGGACCGCGGCCGTGTTCCTGAACCTCAGGGGGAAGAGACTCACGGACCGCAGCGTGCGTCGAATCCTGGACCGGCGACTGCGCGAGGCCGCGATCCACGCCAAGGTCTCGCCGCACGCGTTGCGGCACTCGTTCGCCACGCACCTGCTGGGGGCGGGAGCGGACCTGCGCGCGATCCAAGAGCTGCTGGGCCACTCGTCCCTGTCGACCACCCAGCGCTACACGCACGTCAGCGTGGACGCCCTGATGCAGGTCTTCGATCGCACGCACCCGCGCGCCAGGAAGGTCCGCACGTAGGGAGAGAGTCCGCCGTCCCGATCCCGGCCCCGCGCGTCACGCTCGGCGGATCGGGACCTCTTGCGCCAGGACCGGCCCCGATCCGCGAGGGCCGCCGCGGGGCCGGGATCGGGACGGCGGAATCCCAGAACAGGATCGGTAGGTTACTCGTTCGCGGCGGAAGGCTCGCTGAGGCGCTGCTCTTCTTCCTGCTTGAACAGGTACTTGATGCATTGCTTGAACACCAGGACGTTCGGAGCGCCCTCGCGGTTGACCTTGATGCAGTTGCGGTCGTACCACTCGATGTGGCCGCGAAGCTCCTCGCCGTCGTCCAGGACCACGGCCATGGGGGTCCGGTTGTTCATCTGCTTGAGGTAATAGAACGCCTCGGCACTCGTGTGCTCGGGCGGCATGGGACGATGACGCGGTCCCGCCGGATGGCTTTCCCGCTCGGGGGTCACCGCCGGGTGCCTCGCGGTCATCTTCTCTTTGATCTCTGCCAAGTTGGGTCGGATCAGTTTTCGGTTTGCCATCGCACCACCCTCGACTCGGAACCTCGACCCAGCCCGTACCCCACGCAGCGTGACCCGGGGCCCGCCGTTCCCGAGCCGTGTCCACAGCCTCGCGCCGTCGTCCGAAACACGCTCGGTTTTCCGCCGGGAAGCCGCGGCCGGTTCGTCACGAACCGTCGGGCCGGGCCTGCGCACCGGATCGTGCGCTCAACTACGCGAATCGATGAGACTCTACCATCTTCGACCGCAGCGCCGCAACCCGTCGCTCGACGAGGGCGTGCTTTTTCGGACCGAGTCAGCTCGAAGTTTCGGCGCCGTACTTGGCGCGGTACTTTGGGTTGACCCAAATGTCGGCTTCGGTTCTTGCCTTCTCCAGAAACTCTGCCAGCGCCTTTGAATACTTCTCATCTTCCAGCTTGGCCCGCAGATCCTCTCGGACTTCGTCGAGCGTTGGAGTCGTGTCTTCGGTCCGTTCCTCCACCCGGATGACGTGCAATCCGTTGGTCGTCGTGATGACCTCGCTGATCACGCCGATCGGCAGGGTGAACGCCACATCCTCCAGAGCCGGAAAGAGATCGCCCTTCTTGAACGGGCCGATCCGACCTCCCACCGTGGCCGAGCCGGCTTCCGATTCGTTCTCCGCGATCCGGGCGAAATCGGCGCCTTCGGCGAGGAGCTGCTCTCGAATCGCCTCCATCTCGGGCATGCGGGCGCCCGGCTCCGCACCCGGGGCGGTCACGAGGACGATCTCGCTCAGGCTCACCTCGGCGGGAATCAGGAACTCCTGCGGGTTGGCCCGGTAGTAGGCCTCGATCTCCTGGTCGCCGACGGACAGCCGGCCGGCCACCTCGAACCGGATGACCTCCTGAGGGGCCGCCATCTCGACGAGCTTCTGCTTGAGCTCCTCCAGGGTCATGCCATCCTGCGCCAGCGCGCGGTTGAGCTCGGAGAGGTCGGGGATGCCCTGCTGGGCCATGAAGTTCTCGAGCAGCGCCGCTTCCATCTTCTCGATATCGTAGAGCCGCTCGGCGCGGTGGATCAGGAGCTTGCGGTCGATCAGGATCTGGAGCAGGCCCGCTCGCGCCGCCGCCACGTTTCGATCGAGCTCCGCTCCGGTGTATTCCCGATACAGGTCCGCGATCAACGCCTGCTCCTCGCGCTGGAGCTCGGACATCGTGATGATGTCGTCGTTGACCTTGGCGACGATCTCCTCGATGACCTCCGCACGCGCCGGCCGTGCCGCGATCGCAAAGACCGCGATGGCCGCGATGACCGTCGCGACGACCCGTGGGCTCATGGATGCCTCCGCCCGACCATTCTAGGCGCCTCGCGCTTCCCGGCGCCAACGACGGGAGATCGAGTTGTCGAGCTCCCTCAACTCGCCTCGGGCACGTAGGAGAACGGCAGGACCTCGTGGCGGACCTCGACGGCGATCTCGGAGCGCAGGCGCTCGAGGAAGCGATCCGAGGCCTCCTGGGACTTGATCCGGCTGAGCTCCGCCATGGCCTTTTCCCGGAGCTGCGGCTCGCCGAGCTTGACGGGGCCGACGTCCACCAGGAACAGGTAGATGCTCCCCTGGAACGCGACCGCCTCGCTGATCTCGCCCGACTTCAGTCCGGAGACCGCGTCGCGGATCTCGTCGGGGAGGTCTTGCAGGCCGACCTCCATCGGCTGCGCCTGATCGGCACCGAGCCCGAGCGCTTCGATCGCCTCGCCGAAAGACACCTTGCCGCTGGCGAGATCGTCCCGGATTCTGTCCGCGTTGGCCCGCGTGCCGGCCGTGAGCGACCGCAGCACGATGGGCTGGTCGGATTCCAGCTCCGCGCGGTGCTCCGCGAGGTAGGTTGCGATCTCGTCCTCGCCGATCGCGGAATCGACGAGCACCACGGCCCCGCGCAGCTTCTGGATCGTCAGGTTCCTGTGTGCCGCGCGGCGGGCAGCGGCGGTGACGGGAGTCGGCGCCTCAGAGTCCGGTCCCGCCGCGCCGAGGTAGGCATCGACCTCGGCGTCCGCGATCGTGACCCCTCTGCGCCGCGCCTCGAACAGCAGGATCTCCTCGTCGACGAACGCATCGAACAGCCGGCTGCGGACGCGGTCGAGATCCTCGCCCGCGAGCGGCTGATCTTCGGTGCCGGAGCCGAGGATGGAATCGACGTACAGCTCGAACTCCGACGCCGGAATCGGGTTGCCGTCGAGCACCACGACCGCCTCGACCTCCGTGCCGCGCCCGCAACCCACGACGCCCAGCACGCCGAGCGCCGCGCAGAAGACCCATCCGCGCGCGGTCATCGGTCGCTCACCGCGTGGGGCTCGCCGAGGAGCTGCTCCAGCACGCCGCTCACGGCCGCGATCCTCTCCGCCGCGCGCTCCGGCGCGGGGAGGAGCAGCATTCCGGAGGGCGTGAACGACCCGCCCTCGCGCCGCACCATCTCGACGATCGACTCGGGCGTGACGGGCGGGCGCTCGTGGAACCGGATCTGGATCCTGCCGTCGGCGACGTCCACGCTTCGAACCCCGGTTCGCTCCGAGAGCAGCCGTAGTCGGGCCATGTCGAACAGCCGCCTGCCGGCGGGAGGAAGGTGGCCGTAGCGGTCCTCCGTCTCGGATTGTAGACGGTCGACGTGAGCGGCGTCGCGCGCGACCGCCAGGCGCTTGTACTGCGCCAGGCGCTCGCCGGTGTCCGAGATGTAACTTTCGGGGATTTTGATGTCCACCCCGAGGTGCAGCGCGGCGGGAGGATGCTCGACGACCGGCTCGCCGCGGAGCTCCTGCACGGCTCGCTCGAGCATCTGACAGTAGAGATCGAAACCGAGCGCCGCGATGTGGCCGTGCTGCCGCGAGCCGAGCAGCTCTCCGGCTCCCCGGATCTCGAGGTCGGCGGCCGCCAGCCGAAAGCCCGCCCCGAGATCGCTGAACTCCTGGAGCGCACGCAGCCGGCGCCGGGCATCCTCGCGCAGCGCTTCCCGTCCCGGCACGATGAAGAACGCGTAGGCACGATGCGCGCTCCGGCCCACCCGGCCTCGGAGCTGGTAGAGCTGAGCGAGTCCGAAGCGGTCGGCGTGATTCACGATGATCGTGTTGGCGCGCGGTATGTCGAGACCGTTCTCGATGATCGTCGTGGTGGCCAGGACGTCGGCCTCGTAGCCCACGAACTTCATCATGACGCTCTCGAGCTCGCGCTCCTTCATCTGGCCGTGGGCGATCACGACCCGTGCCTCCGGCACCATGTCCCGCACGGAATCGACCAGCGCCGGAAGGGTGTCGACGCGGTCGTGGACGACGAACACCTGTCCCTCGCGCCGCATCTCCTGGCGGATCGCCTGGGCGAGGACGTTCTTGCGGAACGGCACCATGGAGGTCTGGATGGCCATGCGTCCCGGCGGCGGTGTCTCGATGACCGAGAGGTCCCGTACCCCCGCGAGGGACATCTGGAGCGTCCTCGGGATCGGGGTCGCGGTCATGGAGAGTACGTCGATCCCGACCGACATCTTCTTGAGGCGCTCCTTGTGCGCGACGCCGAAGCGCTGCTCCTCGTCCACGACCAGAAGACCCAGGCGGCGGAAGCGCACGTCGCGGGACAGCACGCGGTGGGTTCCGATCAGGACGTCCACCTCTCCGACCTCGGCGTCTCGCAGCACCTTCCGGATCTCCGCCGCGGAACGGAAACGCGACACCATCTCGACGCGCACCGGGAAAGCCGCGAAGCGCTCCCGAAACGTCCGGAAGTGCTGGAACGCCAGGACCGTCGTGGGCGCCAGCACGGCGGCCTGAAAGCCGTCCATCACCGCCTTGAACGCCGCCCGGACCGCGACCTCGGTCTTGCCGAAGCCGACGTCGCCCACCAGCAGGCGATCCATCGGCCGCTGCGATTCCATGTCCTCCTTGACCTCGCGCAGTGCGCGCTCCTGGTCCGGAGTCAGCTCGAAGGGGAACGCGGCCTCGAGCTCGCGCTGCCAGGGAGCGTCGACCGAGAACGGGTGACCGTGCGCGGCACCGCGCCGGGCGTAGAGCTCGAGGAGCTCGCGGGCCATGCTCTCGACCGACTTGCGGACCTTGGATTTCACCCGCTCCCAGCCGGGGCCGCCGAGCTTGTCGAGCTGCGGCTTGTGGCCGGCCACGCCGCTGTATCTCTGGACGAGGTCGAGCCGGTCGACGGGAACGAACAGGCGGTCGCGGCCGGCGAACTCGAGCACCATGAAGTCGCGATTGAGACTCCCGCCCTTGGGACGTCCGAGTCCGGCGTAGGAGGCGATGCCGTGGTCGACGTGAACGACGGGGTCGCCTTCCTTGAGGTCGCGGAAGTCGGAAATGAACGCCGCGTGAGCGCGCGTCTTGCGCTCCGCGGTGTGCTTGTCCTCGCCGAAGACGTCCCGCTCGGCGAGCACCACCAAGTCGTGCGCGGGGAATTCGAAGCCGGCGCGAAGGCGTCCCGTCAGGACGAACAACCCGCCCGCAGCCCCGGTCTCGACGCATCCCGCGCCGTCGCGGGACAGGGCGGACTCCAGCTCGTATTCGCGCAGGATCTCGCTCAGGCGCTCGGCGCGCCCCGCCGTCCTCATGAAACACAGCACGCGCGCGCCCCGCGCGCGCGCCGCACGGAGATCCTCGATCAGTCGCGGGACCTGGCCCGCGTACGACGCCGCCGCGCGCGTCGGAATGAGCGCTTCGCCTCGGCGCGCCTCGCCCGCGAGGTCGGTGAGCCGCAGGTCGACCTCCCGCAGCCGCGGGAGCGCCTGGGCGGGATCGACGAACAGCTCGCGGGGCGGGGGAAGGATGCGATCGCCGCTTTCCGCCCACGACTGCTCGACCTCGTTGAACGCGCGACCGAGCTCCGCCTCGACGCGCTCGGGCTCGTCGACGACGGTCAGCATCGAGCCGGCATGCTCGAACAGCGATACCGGGCGCTTCGCGGTGATCGCCGCGAGAGCTTCGAGTCCCGGCAGATACCCCTGGGTCTGGAGCTGCTCGAGGCGCTCCCGCGCCTGCCGCACCGGCCCGTGCTCCTCGCGGGCGCGCACGACCCCGCGCTCGAGATACCGGGACAGGCGCGAGAGGGCGTCGTCGTTCGGAGGGCTCTCGACCGCCGGCCCCAGGATCGCCCGGTCCACGGGTCCTGTCGAGCGCTGGTGGTCGGTGTCGAAGGCGCGGATCGAATCGACGGTGTCGCCGAACAGCTCGATCCGCACCGGTTCCTCGGCGTCGGGCGGGAAGATGTCGATGATGCCGCCGCGCCGCGAGAACTCGCCGGGGGCGCTGACCGTCTCGACCCGCCGGTATCCGCTGCGCATCGCGTGGAGCGCGAAGCCGTCGGGCGCCAGCGTGTCCCCCTTGCGCACGACGCGGACGTCGGCGGCGAGCTCCTCGGGCGAGGGCAGCCAGCCCAGCAGCGCACGCGCCGGAGCGAGCAGGAAGTCGACCTCGCGCCGCGAGAGTCGCCCCAGCGCCACGACCCGGTCCTTGGAGACCTCGGGGTGCGGCGGTATGGCGTCGTAGGGATCGGAATCCATGGCGGGGAGGGCGACGATTCGATCCGCGTCTCGGCCGAGCGCGGACGCGAACACCGTGAGGTCGCGCCGATAGGCCTCGAGCGCGACGTCGTCGGGAACCACGAGGAGCATCGGCTTCCCGACACGCCCGGCGAGGAGGGTGAGCACGAGAGCGCGGGCACCCTCGACGAGGCCGGCGCAGCTCAGGCCCGCCTCGCCCGCGACGAGGCCGCGCTCCAGCTCCCGAAAAGCGACGGAGGCGGTCAGAGGCTCGAACACCGTTCCATCCTGTGCCCGATCATCGGGAGCGGATTCTCCTGACGACGGCGCTGGTGGAGCGGTCGGCGCGGAGCGGGATCGACACGACCCGGCCGCCTCGCGCCTCGACGAGCTCCCGACCGACGATGTGCTCGGGGCTCCAGTCGCCGCCCTTGACGAGGACGTCCGGAAGGACCGCCTCGATCAGGTTCCCGGGCGTGTCTTCCTCGAACCGCACCACGAAATCCACGGCCCCCAGCCCGGCGAGGATCTCGGCGCGCTCGTGGAACGAAACGAAGGGACGCGCCGGACCCTTGAGGCGGCGCACGGAGGCGTCGCCGTTCAGGCCGACGACCAGCAGGTCGCCGAGCTCCGCCGCCGATTCCAGCAATTGCAGGTGGCCGGCGTGCAGCACGTCGAAGCAGCCGTTCGTGAACACGATGCGCCGGCCCCGCTCACGGGCGGCGGTGAGCTCGTCCCGTAGGCGGCGCAGGTCGACGACCTTCGCGCCGGGTGGCCGCGGCGAGCGGGTCACGGCGTCTCCCGTTGTGCGGCGGTCGTTTCCGGGTTGTAGCCTCCGCGGCGGAACCGCCACCGCACTCGAACGACGTCCCACAGCATGTTGAGCGGGTCCGAGATCATGCTGACCTTCGAGCCCTCGGCGTTTTTCCACACGATCGGGACCTCTCGAACGGAGAGACCGAACCGCACGCACAGGTAGAGCAGCTCGACGTCGAAGGCGAAGCGGTCCACGATCATGCGCTCGAACAGCGGGAGCGTGCGCTCGCGATCCATGAGCTTGAAACCGCACTGCGTGTCGTGGAACGGCAATCCGGTCATGCGGCGGATGCAGCGGTTGAAGGTCTTGCCCATGGCCTGGCGGATGGGGTGCTGCTTGATCTCGACCTTCGACTCCACGAGCCCGCGGGAGCCGATGGCGACGTCGAGGTCGTGATCGCGGACCGCGGCGGCGAGCTTGGCGTGCTCCTCGATGGGCGCCGACAGATCGGCGTCCGTCAGCAACACCCAGCGGCCCGTGGCGGCGAGCACCCCGCGGCGCACCGAGTAGCCCTTGCCCCGGTTCTCGTCGTTGCTCAGCACCTTGCCCTTGCGCAGGCGAAGGAAGTCGTGCGCCACGCGGGCGGTGGCGTCGGCGGAGCCGTCATCGACGACGACAACCTCGGCGTCGATGTCGGACCGGTCGAGGTAGGAGCCGATCTTCGCCAGCGAATCCCCGAGCCGGTTCTCTTCGTTGTAGGCCGGGATCACGACCGAGAGATGGAATCGGCTCCGGAGAGCGGTCGTCATGGTCGGGGTAGGTCGAAGGAGCCGCCTTCCTCCTTGAACCGGTCGTAGGGGATCTCGCGACCCTGCCGAATCACGTACAGGCGCGGGTACTGGATGACGTCGCCGCGCTCGTCGATGGCGACCCTCCCGGACGCCCCCTGGTAATCGTCGATGGCGACCAGCCCCTCCTTGACGTCGTCGGGATGGGCGGAGCCGCGTTGCTGCATGGCGATGAGCAGCAGCTTGGCCGCATCGTAACCGTGGGCGGCGAAGTCGTCGGGGTCCTCGCCGTACTTCTCGCGGTAGGCGGCGACGAACGCCTGCACGGCGGGATCGTCCGACTCCGGATCGAAGGACGACGACCGGGGGAGGACGACGTTCTCGGCGGCCGGCCCGATCTTCTCGACCAGGTCGCCGGCGTTCGTGGACGAGGTGGCCAGAATGACCGACTCGAGGCCGGCATCGCGCACCTGGCGCACGATCGACGCGACGTCCTCGATGTACCCGACGACGTAGATGCCGTCCGGGCGCGCATCGACGAGCGCGGCGATGGGCTGCCCGAGACCGGCGGCCTGCCCCTCCGGAAAGTCCACGGTCGCCACGATCGCCCTGAAGCGGCTCTCGAACTCCGGCGCGAAGACCCGTTTCAGGCCCGCGCCGAACTCGTTGTCGACAGCGAACAACGCCAGTCGCTCGACGCCCAGGTCGCGCGCGAACCGGGCCATCGCGGTTCCCTCGAGGACGTCGGAGGGATAGTTGCGAAAGATGTAGGAGCCCGCGTCGGTGAGCTGGGGGGCGGAAGCGGACGGAGACAGCAGAACGACCCGGGCCTGCTCGCACATCGGGGCGATGGCGAGGGTCACCGAGGAGGAGACCGCGCCGACGATGATCCCGACGTCGAATTCCGAGATCAGGTCTGCGACGGCTTGCTGGCCCTTCATCGGATCCGTCTCATCGTCACGGTAGATGATCTCGAACGCCTTGCCCTCGAACCCGCCGCCGGCGTTGATCTGCTCGACCGCGAGGTCGAGCCCCTTCCGGACGCTCCGGCCGTAGCTCGCGGCCGCCCCGGTCTCGGAGATCACCGCCCCGATCGGAATGCCCGCCGAGCACCCTCCCGCGTGGACGAGGCCGAGGGCGGTCAGCCCGGCGACGGTCCAGCGCCGGAAGTGGCCCATGGCGCCCTAACCGACGCGCTCCCGCACCTGGATCCTCGCCAGCGCGCGCAGGAGCCGGGCCTGGGCCGCCAGGACGTCGTCGTGAGCCGCGAGGGCCTTCTGCGCGCGGTCGAGCGAGCGCCTGGCCCGCTCGAGGTCGATCTCCTCGGCGCGCTCGGCCGTGTCGGCCAGAATGCTGACCCGGTTCGCCAGGATCTCGGCGAAACCCGCCGAGACCGCGACGAAATGTTCCTTGCCGCCCGCGCGGTACGCGACCTCGCCGGCGTTCAAGCCCGTGAGCAGCGGGGCGTGGCCGGGGAGCACGCCGAGATAGCCCTGCGTGCCCGGGAGCACGACCTCGTCCACGGTCTCCGCGATCACGCGTCGTTCCGGGGTGGTGATCTCGAGATCGAGTTTGTCGGCCGCCATCGCGTGAGGCTCCTAGGCCGCGCTGGCCTTGATCCGCTCCGCGTTCTCCAGGACCTCCTCGATCGTGCCCTGGAGATAGAACGCCTGCTCCGGAACGTCGTCGTGCTTGCCCTCGACGACCTCCTTGAACCCCCGGATGGAGTCCTCGATCTTGACGTACTTGCCGGGGATCCCGGTGAACTGCTCCGCGACGTGGAACGGCTGCGACAGGAATCGCTGCAGCTTGCGCGCCCTCTGGACCGTGAGCTTGTCGTCCTCCGACAGCTCGTCCATGCCGAGAATGGCGATGATGTCCTGGAGCTCCTTGTATCGCTGGAGCACGCCCTGCACGGCACGCGCCGTGTTGTAGTGCTCGTCTCCGAGCAGGCGCGGATCGAGGAGCCGCGAGGTCGACGCCAGAGGATCCACCGCCGGGTAGATGCCGAGCTCGGCGATCTGGCGGGAGAGGTTGGTCGAGGCGTCGAGGTGCGCGAACGTCGTGGCCGGCGCCGGATCGGTGTAGTCGTCGGCCGGCACGTAGATCGCCTGTACCGAGGTGATCGATCCCTTCTTGGTCGAGGTGATGCGTTCCTGCAGCTCGCCCATCTCGGTGGCCAGGGTCGGCTGGTAGCCCACCGCCGACGGCATTCGACCCAGGAGCGCCGAGACCTCGGAGCCCGCCTGGGTGAAGCGGAAGATGTTGTCGATGAACAGCAGCACGTCCTGGTGCTGGACGTCGCGGAAGTACTCCGCGACCGTCAACGCGGTCAGCGCGACCCGGAGGCGCGCCCCGGGCGGCTCGGTCATCTGCCCGTAGATCAGCGCCGCTTTCGATTTCTTGTGGTCGCGGGGATTGATGACGCCGGCTTCCTGCATCTCGAGCCACAGGTCGTTGCCCTCGCGGGTGCGCTCCCCGACCCCGGCGAAGACCGAGTAGCCGCCGTGCTTCAGGGCGACGTTGTTGATGAGCTCCATGATGAGCACCGTCTTGCCGACGCCCGCGCCGCCGAACAGGCCGGTCTTTCCGCCCTTCATGTACGGCTCGAGCAGGTCGATGACCTTGATGCCGGTCTCGAACATCTCGACCTCGGTGGACTGCTCCTCGAACGCCGGGGCCTCGCGGTGGATCGGCCAGCGCTCGGTGGTGTTCACAGGACCACACTTGTCCACGGGCTTGCCGATGACGTTGATCACGCGGCCGAGGGTCATCTCTCCCACGGGCACCGTGATGGGCTGGCCGGTATCTTCGGCGCTCATGCCCCGGACCAGGCCGTCCGTCGGCTCCATGGCCACCGTCCGCACCCGGTTCTCGCCCAGGTGCTGTTCGACCTCGGCGATGATGTCCACCGGCACGCCGGTCTCCGTTCCGGGGTCCGTGATGTGCACGGCGTTGTAGATCGCCGGCAGGTGATCCTCGTCGAACTCCACGTCCACGACGGGACCGATGATCTGCACGACCTTTCCGATCTTTCCCATCAGCTTCTCCGCGAAGATCCGCTCACAGCGCCTCGGCGCCGGAGACGACCTCGATGATCTCCGTCGTGATGGCCGCCTGCCGCACGCGGTTCATGTGCAGGGTCAGCTTGTCGATAAGCTCCCCGGCGTTGCGGGTGGCCGAATCCATGGCGGTCATGCGGGCCGCATGCTCCGCCGCGACCGACTCCAGCAGCGCGTGGTAGATCTGGAACTCGACGTACTTCGGGAGCAACGCCTCGAACAGCGACGCGGCGTCCGGCTCGTAGATGTACTCGTCGCTCTCTCCGGGCTCGAGATCGAGCTTCTCGACGGGAAGGAGCTGCGAGACCACGGGCTTCTGCTGCATGGCGGACTTGAACTCGTTGTACACGAGGTAGACGGCGTCCAGCTTCTCGCCGATGTAGCCGTCGATCAGAAACCGCGCGATGTCCACCGCGGTCGTGTAGCTCAGGGTGCGCAGGACGTCGACCCAGCCGCGTTCCCCCAGGGCGACCCGACGGCGGCGGAAGTACTCCCGCCCCTTGCGCCCGACGGTCAGCATCTCGATTTGCTTGGCGCGGTGCTGCTCGAGGAACGACATTCCGGCCCGGCCGATGTTGACGTTGAACGAGCCGCACAGCCCGCGGTCCGACGTGATCACGAGCGCGCGGATGCGGTCGTCGCCGCGACGCGCCAGGAGCGGATGGTCCTCGGGATTCGCACGCGCGGCCAGAGACCGGAGCACGCTTCGCATCTGCCCGGCGTAGGGTCGCGCCGCCAGCATCGCCTCCTGCGCGCGACGCAGCTTGGCGGCGCTCACCGTCTTCATGGCCTTGGTGAGCTGCATCGTGTTCCGAATGGATCGGATCCGACGCCTCAGGTCCTGGGTCTTGGCCACGGCTCAAACGCCCGTCAACTGATGGTCGTGGCGCTCGCCGCGACGAACTCGTTCTTGAACTTGTCGAGGGCCTTCTTGAGGCCGGCCTTCAGGTCGTCGTCGAGGGTGCGCTTCTCGACGATGGCCTCGAGGACCTCCGGGTGGCGCAGGTCCATGAACCTGTACATATCGCGCTCGTAACGCCCGCAATCCTCGAGCGCGACGTCGTCGAGGTACCCGTTGGCGCCGGCATAGATGATGACGATCTGGCGCTCCACCACGAGCGGCGTGTACTGGCTCTGCTTGAGGATTTCGGTGAGACGCTGGCCGCGGTGCAGCTGGGCCTGGGTCGCCTTGTCGAGGTCCGAACCGAACTGCGCGAACGCGGCGACGTCGCGGTACTGCGCGAGGTCGAGCCGCAGGGTGCCGGCGATCTGCTTCATCGCCTTGATCTGGGCGTTGCCTCCCACGCGCGAGACCGAGAGCCCGACGTTCACCGCGGGACGGATCCCGGAGTAGAACAGGTCGGCCTCGAGGTAGATCTGCCCGTCGGTGATCGAGATGACGTTCGTGGGAATGTAAGCCGAGATGTCGCCCGCCTGGGTCTCGATGATCGGCAGCGACGTCAGCGAGCCGGACCCGTTGGCTTCGTTGAGCTTGGCGGCGCGCTCGAGCAGGCGGGAGTGCAGGTAGAACACGTCCCCCGGAAACGCCTCGCGTCCGGGCGGCCGGCGCAGCAGGAGCGAGATCTCGCGGTACGAGGCGGCGTGCTTCGAGAGGTCGTCGTAGATGGTCAGCACGGCTCGGCCGGGGTTCGTCGCGCTCGCCGCCTTGCCGTCCGCGCCGTGGTACATGAAGTACTCGCCCATGGCGCAGCCGGAATACGGGGCCAGGTACTGCAGCGGCGCGGGCGTCGATGCCGCGGCGGCCACCACGGTGGTGTGGTCCATCGCGCCGTGCTCCTCGAGCGTCTTCACGGTCTGTGCGATGGTCGACTGCTTCTGACCGATGGCGACGTAGATGCAGATCACGCCGGCGCCCTTCTGATTGATGATCGTATCGACGGCGATGGCGGTCTTCCCGGTCTGGCGGTCGCCGATGATCAGCTCGCGTTGACCGCGGCCGATCGGGATCATGCTGTCGATGGCCTTGATTCCGGTCTGCAACGGCTCCCTGACCGGAGTGCGATCGACCACGCCCGGGGCGATTCTCTCGATGGGCATGCTGTGGGTCGAGGCGATCGGTCCCTTGCCGTCGAGGGGTTCGCCCAGAGGATTCACCACGCGGCCCACCGTCGCTTGCCCGGCCGGGACCTGCATGATGCGCCCCGTGCGGCGGACCTGATCTCCTTCCTTGATCAGGGTCGTCTCGCCCAGGAGCGTAGCACCGACGCTGTCCTCCTCGAGGTTCAGCGCCATACCCATCACCCCGTGGGGGAGCTCCAGGAGCTCGCCGGCCATGACCTTCTCGAGCCCGTAGATGCGGGCGATGCCGTCGCCCACCGACAGGACGGTGCCGACCTCGGCCAGATTCGTGTGGCGGTCGTAGCCCTCGATCTGCTGGCGGATGATCTTGCTGATCTCGTCGACCTTGATCTCCATGGCCTGTCTACTCCGCGGTCATCCTTCGTCTCAGGATGTCGAGTTGGGTTCTGAGACTTCCGTCGTAAACCTTCGAGCCGATCTTCGCGACCGCACCACCGAGCCGGCTGGGGTCGACGCGGAATTGCAGGCGGACCTTCTTCCCGGTGAGCTTCTCGAGGATCGAGCGCGCCCTGTTCTGAAGATCCTGCGGGAGGAGTGCTGCGGTCTGGAGCTCCACGGGGACGATCCCCGCCGCCTCTTCCCTCGCCTCGTTGAACGCCGTGGCGATCTCGGGGAGGTTCCGGGCTCGGCCGTGGGCGACCACCACGCCCATGAAGGTGCCGACTTTCGCCGGCATGTCGTGCTGCTCCGCGAGCGCCACGAGGACGGCGGTGCGCGCCGTTCGGGGAACGGCGGGATTCAGGAGGACGTCGCGAAGGTCGCGGGAGGTGGCGATCGCCCGCGACAGCGCCGCCAGGAATGCGTCGACGTTCGGGGCTTGGCCGGCATCGAGGGTTGCGAGGAGCGCTCGCGCGTAACGTGTCGCGAGCTTTCGGTCCCTCATGAATCCCTCTTCGGCGCGCCGGACGTGAATCGATGACGGGGAACGGGCAAAGACGACTCCCGCTTCACCTCGGGACGGAGCAACCCTTTGCCCTTCTTGAAGATGGCGGAAAGTAGCATAGCGGCTCGACGACTGTCAAGAATGCAGCGGCGCGCAGCGCTGGCTGCCGGCGCTCGTCCGGCTCGATGCCCACGTCCGGCTCAGCCGCCGGTTTCCGAGGCGGGGGTCCGCATCACGATTGTGCCTTCGAAAGAGGCTCCGCGAGCCAGCACGAAGCCCGGACTCGCGAGCGTGATCCGTCCTCGGACGCTGCCGCCCTCGGCGATCTCGAGGCGGTCCCGGACGTGGAGCGTTCCCTCGACCGAACCGCTCACGACGAGGCTGGCCGCATGCAGCTCCTCGGTTTCGAGGCGGCCGGGCGGCCCTACGATGAGCGTCGACGAGCACGAAAGGCGACCCGTGATCTTCCCGTCGACACGGTAGCCTCCCTGGAAATGGAACTCCCCGGAGAGGCTCGTGCCCTCACCGATCAGTCCCTGCATGTCCGCCCGAAGGGGGTCGATCTCTTCGCTGCGCGCCATCAGGTCCTCCTGGTCTTCCGTGAAACATCCGCCGACGCCTCGAGTCGTTCTCCGGGCCGCCGACCGATTCGTCGGCCAGTCCTCATCGCCGACACAATTGTCTGCGGATTCATTCAGGCTCCGGAGCGGGTCCTGCGAGCGGACCTTGTCAGTCCCCGACCGATCTGCATCAGCCTTTTTCTTCCGCCGACCAAAGTGTCGGCCGATGCCATTTGCAGACAAATATGTCGGCGGACGTCGACGCGCCCGCCGCCCTAGCGGATTCTCATCGCATCGAGGATCAAGTCGTAGGTCCGGTTCATCTCCTCGGTGCTGTAGAAATGGAGCTCGATTCGGCCGCCGCCTTTCCTTCCCTGGAAGATCCGCACTTTCGTCCCGAGCGCCTTCTGGAGGTTCTCCTCGGCCGAGACGACATTGGGATCCCGTCGCGCGGCCGGTCTCTGCTTGGTGACGACGCCCTGCTTTCCCATCCACTCGACCAGGCGCTCTGCCGCGCGGACCGACAGCTTGTCCTGCAAGATCCTGCGAGCGAGCTCTTCCTGTCGCTCCGAGCCTTCGAGGGACGCGAGCGCCTTGGCGTGGCCGGTCGTGAGCTCGCCGGCTCGGACCATTTCCTGAACGCCCTCGGGCAACGAGAGAATGCGGATCATGTTCGCGATCGTGGCCCGCTGCTTCGCGACGCGATCGGCGACTTCCTGTTGGGTCAGGCGGAGGTCCTGGATCAGGGTGCGGTAGGCCATCGCTTCGTCGATCGGGTTGAGGTTCTCTCTCTGAAGGTTCTCGATCAGCGCGACCTCGAGCATCCGGTCGTCCGGGACCTCGCGGACGATCGCGGGCAAGCTCATGAGCCCGGCGCGCTGAGCGGCTCTCCAGCGACGCTCCCCGACCACCAGCTCGTACCGCCCGTTCTCGATTTCGCGCACCACGATCGGCTGAATAACACCCTTGTTTTTCATGGAGTTGGCGAGATCGTCGAGGGTCGCGTCGTCGAATCGTCGGCGCGGCTGCTGGCGATTCGGGACGATCAGATCGATGTCGATCAGCTCGAGGACCCGCTCGGCAGCGAACTGGCGGGGATCGGGGGTATCCGGAGCTGGAATAGCTGCGGGGGCTCTAGGCGGAGCTTCCGGGATGAGACTCCGCAGCCCTTTGCCCAGTGCTCTTCTCTTCATGGTCCAGGAACTCCTTTGCGAGGTTCAGGTAGGCTTCCGCACCCTTGGATCGGATGTCGTAGCAGAAGATCGGCTTGCCGAAACTGGGCGCCTCCCCGAGCCGAACATTCCGGGGAACGACCGTTTCGTAGACCTGCGCTCCAAAAACGGCTCGAACTTCATCGACGACCTGGCGGGAGAGGTTGGTGCGCTCGTCATACATGGTCATGACGATCCCGTGGATCTCGAGCGCCGGATTCAAGGCGGCGCGAACGCGGTCGATCGTATCCACGAGTTGCGAGATACCCTCGAGCGCGAGGTATTCGCACTGGACCGGGATCAGCAGCGCGTCGGACGCCGTGAGCGCGTTCACGGTCAGCAATCCCAAGGAGGGCGGACAGTCCAGGATGATGTAGTCGAAGCGCTCGCGAAGGGGCTCGAGGAATTTCTTCAGCCGATACTCCCGCGCGTACTCCCCCACGAGCTCGATTTCGAGCCCGATCAGGTGGCGGTCCGAGGGAACGAAGGTCAGGGTCGCCAGCTCCTCGACCGACAAGATGACGTCCTGAAACGCGGCTCCCTCCGAAATCAGGTCGTAAAGGGACCGCCGCTCGGGGTCTTCGGCAAACCCCAAGGCGCGGGTGCAGCTCGCCTGTGGGTCGGCGTCGATCAACAACACCGGGCGCTCGGCGATCGCGAGCGCAGAGGCGAGATTCACGGCGGTTGTTGTTTTCCCTACGCCGCCTTTCTGGTTGACGACCGCGATGATTTTGGCCAAATAGGCTCCTGGACGTGGCGCCCGCGGCAGTGGCTGGGCTGGCACGGGCACGACCCGCGTCCGGCCGCGCTACTCTAACACAACAAGGTCCGCGCGGGTTCAACGGCGTTCGTTTCGTGTGTTCCACATGGAACGAGGATCCCGGGGCGTGTTCCACGGGGAACGCTTCGGATGGTCGGATCTCAGGTCGGACATCGGCAGCTTGGGGGGCGCCGAGGCCCCACGACCTCGGGGTTGGCCCCGGATCGGGCAACCCCGGCGCTTCGCAAGGGTCCTTCGGGGACGCGCGCTTCCGGCCTCATGTGAGAGAAAATAACTGGCGCAACCTCGCCGATCGAGTGATACTGCGCTCATGACACGGATCCGAGCGATCCGGCAGAAGTACCGGACGGTGAGCGGGTCGCTCGACGAGCGCAGCCGGCGGATATGGGCCGTGACGGAGGCCAGGGCGCTGGGGTATGGAGGTGCGTCCCTCGTTTCTCGAGCGACGGAGATCTCGCGCAGCACGATCGTGCGCGGAATGCGGGAAGCGCGGAGCGGGATGAGCCCCGACGGAGACCGCATCCGGCGGCCCGGTGCGGGTCGCAAACGCGCGACGACGATCGATCGGGATCTGCTCGCTGCTCTGGATCGATTGGTCGATCCCGAGAATCACGATGATCCCGACCCTGCTCTGCGCTGGACGTGCAAGAGCGCGCGCTGCTTGGCGACGGAGTTGACCGCGAGCGGGCATCCGGCGAGCGACTGGCTCGTCAGGCATTTGCTTCGCGACCTGGGATACGGCCTGCACCCCCATCGCACGGTCTCACAAGGCGGTCGGCATCCCGATCGCGACGCGCAGTTTCGACATCTCCACGCCCGCGTGCAACACCAGCTGCGGCTTCGTCAGCCGGCGATCTGGGTCGACATCAAGAAGGAGGAGCGGGGCGCGGCTCGGAGCCGCGGCTGGGTGAGCGTGGGGGTCGACAATGACGATACGGCGTCGTTCGGGGTGAACACCATGTTCCGCTGGTGGGAGGAGATCGGATCCAAGCTCCGCCCGCGAGCCAGATCCCTGTTGATCGTCACCGGCTGCAGCGGCAACGACGGTAACCGGGACCGGCTCTGGAAGTGGGAGCTGCAACGCTTGGCCGATGCGACGCGGTTGACCGTTCACGTGTGCCACCTGCCGCGCGGAACCCACAAGTGGAACGCGATCGAGCAAAGCCTGTGCTCGTTCAGCGTCCGGAAGCGAGGCCGCCGACGGCTCCCCGCCCATGCCGCGATCGTGAGCCTGATCCTCGGCGGCCGAGCATCGACAGGCAGGAGGTCGCGCTGCATTCGCGACAGACGACGGTACCCGCTGGAGGGTCGCGCCGCCGAACCACGAATGGCTGCGATCCGGCTGACGCCGAATCCCTTTCATGGCGATTGGAACTACACCGTTCGTCCGCACGGCGCGCGCGCGACGTCGGGAACCCGCGTGGGATCCGCGGCGCGCGGACCCGGGAACCGGACCGACTCCCGCTCTTGAATCTCCGAGGGATCGGACGAAGGCACGCGCGACTCCGCCGGGTGGGAAGCCCGTCCGAGTGTCAGGCTCTCTTGCGGAACACCCACACCCACGAACGCTCGCGGCCCGGGAGCGGATGTCGCGAGAGCAACTCGAGGTGGCGCACCCAGACCGCGCGGCGGGACACCGTCTCGACGGTGCCGCCGGCCCACAGCAGCAGTCGGCCGTCGTCGTCGAGCGCCGCCGCCACGCTGGGCAGGATCTTCTCCCAGCTCCCGAGAGCGCGCGCGGTCAGCACGCGGATCGGCGCGACGTCTGCGAGATCGGCGGCTCTCCGGACGCTGCGCTCGACGACGCTCGCCTCGTGAAACGGCGAGCGCTCGATGACCTGACGCAGGAACCGCGCTTTCTTCGCCGAGGCCTCGACGAGTGTCGCGTGCAGGCCCGGTCTCGCCGCGGCGATCGGAATCCCCGGGTAGCCGTTGCCGCTTCCGAGATCGAGCAGGACCCCGGAGGCGTCCGGCTCGATCAGCGCCGCGCCTTCGAAGCCCTCACCGAGATGGCGCTCGACGAACTCCCGGGGCTCGACGATCGTCGTGAGGTGCAGCACCGGGTTCTCGGCCAGGACGGCGCGCACGTGCGCCGCCAGCGCTCGGCCGGCCGCGGGGGACAGCTCGATGCCCGACCGCGCGGCCCGGTCGAGGATGGCGTCCTCCAGGCTGTCCATCAGCGAGCGCTGGTCGAGGGGCGGCGCTCGAGGTGCGCGGCGAGCAGGGCCAGCGCCGCGGGGGTCATGCCGTCGATGCGCGCGGCGCGACCCAGGCTCTCGGGGCGAATGCGCTCCAGCTTCCCGGCGAGCTCGCGCGACAGGCCGGAGAGCCCGGCGTAGACGAAGCTCTCCGGAATCCTGCGCTCGCCGGCCTTCTCGATGCGCTCCGCCTCGCGCCGCTGGCGCTCGACGTAGCCGGCGTACTTGATCGTCTCCGCCACGACGCGGCGATCTCGATCTCCCAGCACCGCGAGGGCTGCGCTGAGATCGCCGATCCGGTCGGCGTCGATCTCGGGGCGGCGCAGGAGGTCGGCGGTCGTGGCGGGGCCGTCGAGCCGGATTCCGCGCTCTTCGAGCCTCGCACGGGTCGGGCCGTCCGGCACCCAGCGTTCCTTCTCGACCGCATCGACCGTGGCCTCGATGAGGCGCCAGCGTCCGCCCGCGGCTTCCGCTCGCTCCGCGTCGAGGAGGCCGATGCGCCTCCCGATCCCGGACAGGCGCTTGCTCGCCGTGTCCACTCCCAGGAGCAGGCGGTACTCGGCGCGAGAGGTGAACATGCGGTACGGCTCCGCGGTCCCGCGGGTGACGAGGTCGTCGATCAGCACTCCCAGGTAGGCCTCGTCGCGCCTGAGGACGAGCGGCGGCTCGGCCCTGGCCGCGAGCGCGGCGTTGATTCCCGCCATCACCCCCAGCCCGGCGGCTTCCTCGTATCCCGTCGTGCCGTTGATCTGGCCGGCGAGGTACAGGCCGCGGATGCGCTTGGTCTCGAGCGTCGGCAGGAGCTCGGTCGGATCCACGTAGTCGTACTCGACCGCGTAGCCGGGCCGGACCATCTCGGACTCCTCGAGCCCCTTCACCGCGCGCACCATCTCGATCTGCACCTCGGGAGGCAGCGACGTCGAGAAACCGTTGACGTACAGCAGGTCGCTGTCGAGGCCCTCGGGCTCGAGGTACAGGGTGTGCGACGTGCGGTCGCCGAACTTCACCACCTTGTCCTCGAGCGAGGGACAGTAGCGCGGCCCGGTGGACGTGATCGCACCCGTGAACATGGGCGACCGATGCAGGTTGCTCCGCACGTGGTCGTGGACCGTCTCGTTGGTGTACGCGATGTGGCACGAGATCTGGGGAAGCGCCGGGCGCTCGGTGAGCTCCGAGAAGAACGTCGGCGCCGCGTCGCCCGGCTGCTCCTCGAACCGGCCGAGGTCCACGCTGTCGCGCGCCAGCCGCGGCGGTGTTCCCGTCTTGAACCGCCCGAGCCGCAACCCCAGCCGCTCGAGCGCGCCCGACAGCGAGGTCGCGGAGGGTTCCCCGACCCGGCCTCCGGGCGTGTTGTGGAGGCCGGTGTGCAGGAGTCCGCGCAGGAACGTTCCCGTGGTCAGCACGACTCGCCGCGCGGAAACCTCGCGGCCGTCGGCGAGCACGATGCCCGTGATCGCATCACCGTCGGTCCGCAGATCCGCGGCCTCGCCTTCGAGCAGGGTCAGACGAGGAGTCGCCAGCACCTCCGCGCGCATGGCACGGCCGTACCGTTCCTTGTCCTGCTGCGCGCGCGGTCCACGGACCGCCGGGCCCCGGCTGCGGTTCAGGAGCCGGAACTGGATGCCGCAGGCGTCGGCCATCCGCCCCATGGTTCCGCCGAGCACGTCGATCTCGCGGACGAGGTGACCCTTGGCCAGGCCGCCGATCGCGGGGTTGCAAGACATGCGCGCCACGGCATCGGCCCGCAAGGTGACGATCGCCGTGGCGCATCCCATGCGGGCGGCGGCCAGGGCGGCCTCGCAACCGGCGTGCCCCGCGCCGATCACGATGACGTCGAAGGCGGGAGAGGCCGGGTGGCTACTTGCCGATGCAGAAGGTGGAGAAGATGCGGTCATAGAGGTCCTCGGTCGTGAACTCGCCGGTGATCGACCCGAGATTGTGCATCGCATCGCGGAGATCTTCCAGGACGAGCTCCTCGCTGAGGCCCGATTCGGCGGCCCGCGAGGCCCGCTCGAGGGCCGCGGCCGCCTGCTCGACGGCGCGGGCGTGGCGGACGTCCGTCAGGACCGGGTCTTCGAGAGGGCCGGCCCCGGCGACTCGCTCCCGCAGGGCGGAGCGCAGCGCGTCGAGCCCGTCGCCGGTCCGGGCGGAGACCCGCAGGGCCCCTGGACTCGGGATCGCCGCGTCCGACGCTCCCGGCAGATCGATCTTGTTGACGACCACCACGGCACGCTGCTCCTCCGGGCCGGCCGAGGCACCGAGGACCTCGCGCTCGCGGGGCTCGATTCCGCGCGAGCCGTCGAGGACCAGCATCACGAGGTCGGCCTCCGCCGTGGCGGCGCGCGCGCGGCGAACCCCCTCGCGCTCGATCGCGTCGGCGCCCTCGCGCAGTCCCGCGGTGTCCACCAGTCGCACCGGGATGCCGCCGAGATCGAGGTACTCCTCCAGGGTATCCCGCGTCGTACCCGGCACGTCGGTCACGATCGCGCGCTCGCGGGACAGCAGGGCGTTGAACAGCGACGACTTGCCGACGTTGGGGAGGCCGGTGATCGCCACCGTGGCCCCCTCGCGGACGACGCGTCCCTTGCGGAAACCGGCGAGGAGCCAGGAGCAGGCCTCCGTGACTCGCGCGACGGTACGCTCCAGGTCGCCTCGAGGGAGATGGACCTCGGACTCGTCCACGAACTCGAGCGCGGCTTCGGTCCGGGCGATCAGCTCCGCCAGCTCCTCGCGCAGGGGCGCCAGGCGCCGTGAGAGCGCGCCCTCGGCCTGCGCGAACGCGACGCGTGCCTGGTACAGCGTGCGCGCGGCCACGAGATCCCGTACCGCCTCGGCCCGCGCCAGGTCCATGCGGCCGTTGCGCAGGGCGCGGTAGGTGAACTCTCCGGGCTCGGCCGGAGCGGCGCCCGCCTCGACCGCGGCCTCGATCACGGCCACCAGCACCGCGGGGCTGCCGTGGGTCCACAGCTCCGCGGTCGGCTCGCCGGTGTAGGACCGGTCCGCCGGGAACAGGACGCGATAGCCGTGGTCGATCGCACGGCCGTCCCGGTCGAGGAATCGGCCGAAGCACGGGATGCCATCGGACCGTCCAGAGCGCGCGGGACGGAACACGCTTGCCGCGACTTTTCCGGCATCAGGTCCGCTGATACGGACGCATCCGACCCCTCCGCGCCCGGGAGGGGTGGCCACGGCCACGACCGTGACGCTCAGATCATGCATGGGGGACGGTCCGCATCGGCCCCCTACTTCTTGGTGATGGTGATCTTCTTCTCGAAGCCGTCGCCCTCGGAGTGCGAGTCCAGCTCGGGAAACTCACGCACCGTGATGTGCGCCAGCCGTCGCTCGTAAGGGTTCAGCGGCTCGAGCTCGGTGGGCTTGCCGGTGCGAGCGACCCGCGCGGCGACCTCCCGGACCCTCTCGATCAGCTCGTCGTCTCGACGATCGCGCTGCCCGTCGCACTGCACCTGGATCCTCGAGACCCCGGGCCATTTCCGGCGAGCCATGCGATTGAGGACGAAGTTCAGGGACTCGAGAAGCTGGCCGTCCTTTTCGACCAGCATGCGCCGGTCCCGGCCCGAAAGCGCGGCCCGGAGGCTCTGCCCCGACGCGCTGACTTTCACGCGCAGCTCGAGGCCCATCAGGTGGAGCATCCGCTCCAGGGACTCCTGGAATGCACGCGGGTCGGGGGAGCCGGAAGACTCGGCCGGCTCGTCGGTCTCGTCGGCCTCCTGCGGGTCCGGTGCGGACGGCGGCCCATCCACCGGCGAGACTTTGATGCGGACCTGCCGGGCCCCCAGCCCGAACACGCCCTTGCGGCCCTGCTCGACCATCTCGTACTGCAGGTCGTCGACCGCGATCCCGAGAGCCGCCGACGCGGCTTCGAGCGCCGCCTCCAGGCTCTCGCCCTCGAATTCCCGTGCCGCGCCCATCCGTCAAGCTCCCTGCGATGCTTTCTCCAGGCGGCCGACGTGACGATTGACGAGCCACTGCTGGCCGATGCCCAGCAGGTTGTTAACGAACCAGTACAGCACGAGGCCGCTGGGCAACTGGATGAACATCACCGTGAAGATGACTGGGGTGAACATCATGATGCGCTGCTGAGTCGGGTCCCCCATCTTCGTGGCGCTCATCTTCTGCTGGATGAACATCGTCGCCCCCATCAGGAGGGGGGTCACCAGGTAGGGGTCCATGAGCGTGAGGTCCTCGATCCACAGGATGAACGGGGCCCCTCTCAGCTCCACGGCGGCGACGAGCATGTCGTAGAACCCGATCAGGATGGGGAACTGCGCCAGCATCGGGAGACAGCCCATCATGCCCCCCATGGGGTTGATCCCCTCTTTCTTGTAGAGCGCCATCACTTCCTGGTTCATCTGGGCTCGCGACTCGGTGTCCTTCTTCTTGCGGTACTTGTTCCGGATGGCGTTGATCTTGGGCTGCAGCTTCTGCATCTCGGTCTGGCTCTTCTTGATCCGCACCATCGAGAACTGGTTCAGCGGGAACAGCACGATCCTCAACATCACGGTCGCGATGACGATGGCCACGCCGTAGTTGGGAACCGCGTGGGCATGGATCCAGACCAGGACCTCGTAGAGCAAGCGCGCCATGAGCGCGAACAGCGATATCGACGAGAACCACACCACCTTCTGGAGGTCGTATCCCAGCGCCTGCAGCATGTCGTACTGCTTCGGACCGACGTACAGCAGCGCGCCCGCGTCGGCGACGTTGACGGCGACCATCGGACGGGACTGGGTCTCGGCGGGCGCGGCCGCGGCGCCGGGCTCCGCCGCGGCGCTCGACGAGACGACGTCCACCGGCCAGGCGCGGAACTCGCCCTCTCCCGTTCGCGGCACGAGCAGCGCCGCGAAGTACTGGTCCTCGATTCCCGCCCAGCGAAGGCGCCCCGACTCCGAGATCCCCTCGCCGATATCGCGGCGGAAGGGAAAGGCCCCGGGAGCACGGGTGACCAGGCCGCCCATGTCCCACGTCACCTGGTTGGCGAAGTAGTAGCTCGACAGCCCGCCGTTCGCGTCGTGACGGGTCTGGAAGCCGGGGCCCCAGGCCAGCCACGCGGGCAGCCTGCGACCTCGATCGACGACCTCCGCGTCGACGCCGACCAAGTACTCCCCGTCGCGGAACTCCAGCTCCTTCACGACCTCGAGCCCGCGGCCGTCGGACCATCGGAACCGCACGAGCGTCCCGGCGCCGCGGCCCTGGTCGCGCTCCAGGCTCTCGCGCTCGACGCGATACAGCGCGTTTTCGACTTCCTTCGAAAGTCCGGGATCGCTCAGGAGGATCCCGAGCGGACCTCGGCCCCCGTCGCTATCGGACGGGGACACGACCTGTAGGGGATTGCCGTCGCCGTCCAGGTACTCGTTCAGCGTCCATGAGACGACTCGCCCGCCGTGGTTGGTCAACACCACGCGGAACACGTCGGTCTCGACGGTGATCTCCTCCACCTGCTCCGCCTGGACGGTGTCGGCCTCGACGGGGGCTTCGATGGGAGGCTCGGACTCCGCGGGCTCGTCGGCCGGCGCGGCGTCCGCGACCTTCTCGCCGGGGGGTGGCGGCGGGACCGCTTGGGGCATCGGGGGGCTGATGGACGGGCCGAGGTAGACCTGCCACAGGATCAGAGCCACGAAGCACAGCAGCGCCCCGAGGATGTAACGCTTCTCCAATCAAGCCTCCGTGTGCCGCCCAGGCCCGCCGGGCACGGGATCGAATCCACCGGAGTGGAACGGGTGGCAGCGCAGCAGCCTCCGCGCGGCGAGAACGATACCCCTCGAGACGCCGTGGAGCTCGACCGCTTCCGCGGCATACTCGCTGCACGTCGGGTAGAAGCGGCAGGCGGGAGGGAGCCACGGGGAAACGAAGCGC
>Ga0302046_10000284_pt1 | contig 53655 bp, 44 predicted proteins | sample RVTome_11_FD_200261 | JGI IMG/M metagenome (GOLD analysis project Ga0302046, IMG submission 200261) | Soil microbial communities from uranium-contaminated site in the Upper Colorado River Basin, Wyoming, United States - RVT147D111 (version 2) ...
GGCGTAGTGGACGAGGCCGAGGTTGTTGAGCAGGACCGCGACCTGGAAGCCGCCCGGATCCAGCCGCTCGCGGATCTCGAGCGCGCGCCGGTAGTGCTCGGCCGGCCCGTCCAGCTCGCCGCTGTAGTAGGCCATCACGCCGAGGCTGTTGTGCGAGGCGGCGACCTCGAGGCTGCCCGGCGCGAACCGCTCGCGGAGGGCGAGCGAGCGCCGGTAGTGGCCCTCGGCCTCCTCGAGCCGCCCCTGCGCCCAGACGACGTTGCCGAGCTGGTGGAGCCCGCGCGCCAGCTCGAGGCTGTCGCCCCAGGTCTGCTCGCGCAGGCGGAGCGTCTCGCCGTAGACCTCCTCCGCGCGGTCGAGGTCGCGCTCGGCCTGACAGGCGCCGGCGAGCGCCTCGAGCGCGGCGACCCGGGCCGGCGGATCGGGCGCTCCGGCGACCGCCTCTTCGAACGCGGCCAGCGCCTCGGCGCCCAGGCCCGCGGCCGCCCACGCCTCGCCGATGCGCAGGGCCCACCAGGTGCGCAGGGCCGCGGCCTCGGGCGGCAGGGCGCGACGGGCGGCGTCCCAGCGCGCGATCCCGTCCTCGGCGCGGCCGGCGGCGATCTCCTCCTCGCCGGCATGCAGAGCTTCGAGCGGGCCGCCGGCGAGCCGCGGCCGCACCCGGGCGTCCCAGGAGCCGCGCTCGACGGTCAGCTCCGCGGGCGCGCCCTCGCGCTCGACGACCAGGACGATCGGGCCGCGCGGCGCCTGCTCCACCTGGACGCCGCGGAAGTCCAAGACGGTCTCGAAGCGGCCGCCGGCGGCGGCGCCTCGCGCGGCCGGCGCTGCCGGGCGCCACGCCACGAGCACGTCGCCCGGCCGGAGCCTTGCCGCCTCCGGAGCCGAGCCGGACGCGACCTCCTCGACCACCAGCCCGGTCCCGGGAGACTCGGCCGGCGCGGCGGAGGGGCTCGCGACCTCGGCCGTTGCCCAGAGCGCCGCCAGCAGCCGGAGCCAGTTGAGCCTGTTCACGAATCGGCCCAGCCTAGCACGTGCCCGCGGCGTTCTCCCGCGGGTTCACGGTCCAGTGAGGTGGAACCAGTAGGGGCCGAGCCGCGGCCGGGTGGCCGACCCCTCGACCTCGACGACCCAGAAGTACGACGACCCCGACCGCAGCCGCCCCGCCAGATCGGCGGGCAGCTCGAGCGGCGGCGCGGCGACGGCAGGGGCCTCCCACACCAGCTCGGCCGTGGCGTCGAACAGCCGCACCCGATAGGCCGAGGCGTCCGGCTGCGACGGCCAACGCAGCTCGGTGGGGGCGGCGGCTATCAGGGCGTCGGCGCCCGGGGAAACGGCGGCCGCGCCGTCGGGGGAGCGCAGGGCATCGTCCGGCGCGGGGCGCTGGGTCAAGAAGACCACGCCGGCAGCGATCACCAGCGCGGCCGCGGCGGCGAACGGCAGGGTCCGGCGCCGGCGCCGCGCGTCCTCCAGCCTCCTCGCCTCGCCGTGCAGCTCGCGCAGGGTGCGGACGACGGCGGGGCAACGCGCGCACGCGACCACGTGGTCGGCCACCAGCGCGCGCTCGGCACCGGCCAGCTCGCCGGCGACCAGGGCGGCGAGTGCCTCCTCGCTCGGGCACCCCTCTCCCAGCGGCGGAAGGCCTTCCCGGTAGGCCGCGCGCCAGGCGGCGGCTTCACGCTGGTCCAACGGCCCGCTGTCCATGCGCCTTCCTTCCCTCGCGGTCGGCGTGCGCTCGCAGGCGCTCGAGACTGCGATAGATGCGGTGACGGGCGACCGACTCGCTCCAACCGAAGAGCTCGGCCACTTCGGGGTGGCTGAACCCGGCGAGATAGGCGCGCAGGGCGCGCGCCTCGTCGGCTCCGACCTGCCCCAGCACTTCCGCGAGCAGGCGCCGCCGCTCGGCCAGTTCCAGCCCGGCGGGCTGCGCGGCGGGTCGCTCGGCCGGGGCTTCCTCCAACGGCACGGCGCCACCCCGCGGCTCGTGCGCACGGACGACGGCGAGCGCCGTGGTCAGCGCCATTTTGTAGAGGTAAGAGGTCGGGTGCTCGATCTCTTTCCCGCTCCCCAGACGCTTCCAGAGCGCGAGGTAGACCTCCTGCTCGACGTCGGGGATCAGCTCGCGGTGGCGCCGGCCGCAGATCCGACGGACGGCGGCCGCCATCAGCCGGGCGTGGCTCCGGACGAGCTCGTCGAACTTCTCGTCTCTCGGCCGTCCCACCGCGGTTCTCCCTGGAGTCGGGATCGTATCGCCTTCCGCGCATGCCTCATAGCGCTGCGGAGGCGTTTTCTGGAACCGGCTCCGAACCGCCGTCCACGTTACTCGGGGGCCGATGGGAAAGAACGGCGGTCGCGGGCCTCTAACCCGGATCGAGACCTGGACCCGAGGAGCGACCGGGCGATGAACTACTCCCCACGACGTGCGCGGACCGGCTTCGCGTCGGCCCTGACGCTGCTGGCGATCGGCGCCGGCGGCGCCGAGGCGCAGGTCTACAACTTCGAGCAGGCGTCCTACACGGTGACGGAGGGGCCGGAGTTCCTGAAGTTCGTGGACATCATCTGCGTCGTGCGCACCGGGGACCTGTCGAACCGGATCGACGCCCTGGTCTCGACGGTCGACGGGACCGCGACCTCCTCCGCCTTCGGGATGGACTTCCTCGCCTGGAACGAGTCCTCGTTCCAGTTCCCGGCCGGGGTGGCCAGGCGCTGCGGCCTGCTCGGCATCTTCGACGACCCGCTCGAGGAAGGCGTCGAAGAGTTCACGGTCCGGATCGTCCACGTCTTCCCAGGGGGGCAGGTGGGTCCCCGGAGCGAGGCCACGGTCACGATCCTCGACGACGACGCGCCGTCCGAAGACCTCGTCTTTCGGATCACCGACAACGGTCATCGATGGGGCGACGACCCGGTCATCCCGTACGAGATCACGGTGGAGAACAACGGTCCGCCGCAGTCGGGTCTGGTCGTCACTGAGATCGTCCCGGCGTACACCGTCTTCGTGCCGGCGGAGTCGACCCCCGGCTGGGTCTGCGAGCCCGGGCCGGACGAGGGGAGCGCCTGCCGCTTCGCGATCGGCGAGCTGGCCGCCGGCGGATCTCACACGCTGATCTTCGCCGCCCGTGTGGTCGCCGGCACGCCGGCCGAAGTCGAGATCTACGACGAGGCCTTTCTCGACCTCGAGAGCTCCTTGGCCTTTCACAGCGGGCGCCGAACCTGCGTCGCGGAGTTGGGAGGCTACTGCGTCCTCTGGCTGAGCAGCTTCGCCGATTTGGGATGCCTGTGCCTGTTCAACCTGTGCGAGAGCACGCCGTCACCGTTCCCGTAGCGGTAGAGCGACCGACGGCGGGGTCCGCCGGTCACCGCGGGCGAATGGAGAAGACCAGACCATGAAACCACTGCCGCTCTCAGCCGTCACCTTGCTGGCTCTGCTCGGCATCGGCGCCGCGGCCGCCGGCGTACCGTCCCGGCACGACCCGCCGTCCGGTGGTCCGAGCCTCCCCCTTCGACTCCTCAGGCAGCGGCTGCTGGGCGGAGGCAGCCAGCAGGCGGACGATGTCGTCCTCTACCAGCTCCGCGACCACGTGTTCCGCGACACCCCGGGCGGCCGGCGCGCGACCGAGCTGCTCTACGACCACATCGCCGACATGGCGGCGACCGTCGCCGCCGATCCAGCTCTCTTCAGGGACCTCGGCGGCGCGTTGCTCGCATCCTGGACCGACCCCCTGCGCGAGTTGGTCGCGGGCCGCGGCGGGAGCGCGCTCGTGACTCAGTCCCAGGTCGACAACCTCCTCGACTACTGGAACGCCATGAAGGACGGCGGCAGCGCACCGCTCCGTCTGGCGCTCGAGCGGGAGCAGTCGCGGCTGGGGATCGAGGGGTGGGCCGGTCTTTCGATGGACCAGTGGCTGCAGCGGGTGAACCTGCTCTCGTGTGCCCCCTCCGACACCGTGCTCTGCGTCAATGGCGGCCGCTTCCGCGTCGAGGCCGAGTGGCGCACCCCCCAGGGCCGAACCGGCCGCGCCCGCGCGGTGCCGCTGACCGGCGACACCGGCTACTTCTGGTTCTTCGGCGAGGCCAACGTCGAGGCGGTGGTCAAGGTGCTCGACGCTTGCACCGGTCCGAGCCCCCGCTTCTGGGTCTTCGCCGCCGGCTTGACCAACGTCGAGGTCGACCTCACGGTCGCCGACACCGCCACCGGCACGACCCGCGCCTACCGCAACGCCCTGCGCACGCCGTTCCAGCCGATCCAGGACACCGCCGCGTTCGCCACCTGCGCTGCCGGCGGCGCCGGCGCCGCCCAGTGGCGGGCCGCGGTGGCGGCGAGCCGGACGAGCCGGCCTCGGCAGACCCCGCGCCCGGTCGCCCTACCGTCTCCAGCACGGCCGCCGGTCAGCCGCCTGACGCCCCTCGCCCTCGCGCCGCAGGCGCGGGCGACCGTCCCGTTCGGCAGCCCGCGGAGCGCCGCCGCGCACGCCGGCCCCTGCACGCCCGGGCCCGAGACCCTGTGCCTCCAAGAGGGCCGCTTCCGCGTCACCACCGAGTGGCAGACGCCACAGGGCTCCGAGGGCCACGGCCGCGCCGTCCAGCTCACCCCCGACACCGGCTACTTCTGGTTCTTCCGCGACGGCAACGTCGAGGAGGTGGTCAAGGTCCTCGACGCCTGCTCCCTCGCCAGCCCCCGCTTCTGGGTCTTCGCCGCCGGCCTGACCAACGTGCGGGTGGTGACCACGGTCACCGACACCCTGAGGGACGAGACCCGGACTTACGTCAACGACCAGGGACAGGCCTTTCGGCCGCTCCAGGACACCAACGCATTCCCCACCTGCCCGTGAGAGGAGTGACGGATGAGGATCGCGAGCTCTCTGCTACTGGTGGCCGCCTTGGCCCTCGCAACGCCCGATCCCGCGGCGGCGCAGGCCGAGGCCGTGGGCGGCGCCCTGCTGGTCCGCGACGCCGGCGATCAGCTCCTCGGCCGCGCGGTCGGAGTGCCCGACGGCCAGCGGGTGACCGTCGCCATGAGCGTCGACGGCGAGCTGGTCTTCCTCCACGTCGCCAGGAACTCGCTGCTCGCCACCGCGCCGGTCTACTTCACGGCTCCGGGGTGCGCGGGAGCGTCCTACTTCGAAGCTCCCGGGTGCGAGGAGGCGCTGGTCGCGCCGTCCGGCTACGACGCCGCCGACGGCAGCCTCTACACGCCGTCTACCACCATCGGGACCGAGCGGCCGATCGTCAGCTTGCTCGGCGAAGCCGGTGCCTGCATGGAGACGCCGGGCTTCCAGCTCCCCCGCGGCTGTGAGGCGCTGCGGCACGCCGGAGCCCTGGCCGGCTTCACTCCGCCCTTCGCGGCGACCCCGTCGACCGGGATCCTCTGCAACGGCTTCGAGTCCGGCGACACGAGCTGCTGGAGCTCGACCGGCGGGCCCGGGCCACGGTCACCGACACCCTGAGGGACGAGACCCGGACCTGCCTCGACGAGCAGGGCCAGGCTTGCCGCCCGCTCCAGGACACCAACGCCTTCCCCGCCTGCCCGTGACCGTGACAGTGGCGGGCGCCGGGCACCGTCAGCGCCCGTGGACCTGGAACGCCGCCCAGTGGAAGGGCGCGGACAGGTCGAGGGGTCGAGCGCGCGCGCCGAGCCCGAGGCCGTCGAGGAGCCGGGCGAAAGAGCCGCCCGACGTCCGGGGTACCCGCGCCTCTCCGAGGAGCAGGGCGAGCTGCGCCCGGCGCAGGGCCTCGGCCGGCCCGGCCCCGTCCTCGATCGCCTGGTAGAACGCGGCCATCAGCGCCGCCGTCGAACGGTCGGAGACCTGCCACAGCGAGGAGACGACGTTCGAGGCCCCGGCGTAGTGGAACGACCGCGTCAACCCGATCATCCCCTCGCCTCCGAGGTTGGGGCCGAGGCCCGTCTCGCAGGCCGAGAGCACGACGAGCGAACCCGGGCAGCGCACCTGCTCGAACACCTCCCAGGCCCTGAGCAGACCGTCCTCGCCGGCGCCGGCCGCGAGCACGAGGTACGACTCGAGCGGGAACCGGTCGTCGACGACGCCGTGCGCGGCAAGGTGCAGGACGCGCACCGGGCGCGGCAGCGTCTTGACCCGCGCCTCGCTCGCCCGCGCCCCTTCGAAGACGGTCGTCGCCGGGACACGCGCCGCGAGCGCCGCCGCCTCGAAGCGGCTCGCCGGCAGGGGCGCACGGGCCGCGGCCCCGGAAGGAGGCGCGGGGTCGGCGAGCACGACCGCCCGAGCGCTGGAAGACGCCGGCCGAGGCAGCCGCGCGAGCAGGCTGGCCGAGAGGCTGGTCGTCACCGGCATGCGCTCGACGAGGAAGCGTCCGTCCGGGCCGACGAGGGCGGAGAACGACAGGCCGTGAAGCGGTCCGTCGGGCAGGACGAGGAAAGCGGCGGCCGAGGCCAGCTCCTCGCCGACCGGCGCCAGGAGCAGGTCGAAGAGGGCCTGACCGCGCTCGCGGATCGCCGCCCCCGTCGCGCGAGACGGGAGGCGATTCTGGAGCAGCGAACGGAAGGCGTCGATCTGCGCTTCGAGCTCGGCGGCGGTGGCTTCGATCGCCGCCGCCCGCAGCCGTGGCCCCCCGGCGGCGCCGTTCGAGCGCAGCGCGATGACCGCCGAGGAGTCCTCGCCGACCACGTAGGAGAGCAGGACGGTGCCCGGCTCGAGCGTGCCGACGGCCTCCTCCGCCGTCAGCGGCCGCGGGTCACGGAGGTCCGCCAGGCGGGGATTCGCTCGCCGGATCGCCTCACCGAGCTCGCGGCGCCGTTGCTCGATCGCACCCAGCCGGGCCGACGCCTCGAGCAGCCGCGAGGAGTCGTTCGCCTGACCCGCTCGTTCGAACGCGTCGCGGGCCTGTTCCTGCTCTGCGCGGATCTCCTCCCGGGCGGTCGCCAGCTCGGCCGGCAGGTCCGCCTGGATCAGCAGATCGCGATCGGCGAGCAGCTCGAGGAGCCCGCGCGCCCGGTAGCGCTCCAAGACCTCGAACGCCGCGGCGTCCTCGCCCTGAGCGACCAGCAGGAGGGTGGCGTCCCGATAGATCGGGGCCATCCGCCGACCGAAGCGCGCGCGCGCCGGATCGTCGCCTCCGAGGAGAGAGAGCTGCGAGTCCAGGGCGGCCAGAGCCTGACGATACAGGTCGATCGCTTCGGCGACGCGCCCCTGGCGCCGGGCGATCTTCGCGAGGGCGTCGAGGCTCTCCGCCTCCAGGATGCTGCCCACCGCCCACCGGCGGTGGATCTCCCGGGCCTCCAGCAGCAGCTCACGGCCGCGGAGCAGGTCCCCCTCGTCAGTCTCGAGAGCCGCCAGGTCCGACAGACAGGCGGCCTCGTCGAGGCTCCCCGGGGCGATCCGGGCGATGCGCTCCCGCGCCTCGACGAGCAGCTCCCGGGCCGCCCGCCGGTCGCCGCGCCGGCGGGCGAGGTCGCCGAGCGCCCGGCGCAGATTCGCCGGGTAGGGAGCGCGGGGGGTCTCCTCGTCGGCCATCGCCAGGGCTTCCCGCAGGAGGGGCTCGGCCTCGTCCAGCCGGCCGCGGGCGATCAGGATGTCGGCGAGAACCGACAGCGTGACGACCATCTTCTCGCCGCGCGGCTCGACCCGGCGCCGCAAGGCGAGGTTCTCGCGCTCGAGGGCCAGCGCCCGCTCGAGGTCGCCGCGCTGAAAGGCGAGGTTGGCCAGGTTGCCGAGCACGGTGAGCGTGCCCAGCCCCTCGGGCTCCCGCGCCCGGCGCAGCGAGAGCGCCCGCAGCCAGTAGGACTCGGCTTCGGCGAGCCGCCCGCGCCGCCGGGCGATCACTCCGAGGTTGTTCACCGTCCCGGCGGTGTCGTCGCTGCCCGGGTCGAGCGCTTCATGGATCGAGAGCGACCGCTCGAGGTAGCCCTGGGCCTCGGCGAGGCGGCCCTGGCGCCGGGCGCCCAGCCCGAGGTTGTTGAGCACGTTGGCGTGGACCGGGCTCCCGGGCGCGACCCGCTCGATGATCTCGAGGGCCTCCCCGAACCGCCGGTCGGCGATCGCGTAGTCGCCGGCTATCGACGCGAGGATCCCGAGCCCGCTCGAGGCCGCCGCCACGGCGAGGCTGCCTGGGGCCACCCGCCGCCGGAGGGCCAGCGACTCCTCGACCAGCTCCAACCCTCCGGCGCGGTCTCCGGCCCGGGTGGCCCGGACCCGGCCCAGCCGGAGGAGATCGTGGGCCACGGCGAGACCGTCGCCGCCCGCGGCCCTGCGCAGGGCGAGCGCCTCCTCCCACAGCCGGGCCTCCCCGTCCGGCGGCAGCCGGCCGCCCAGCGCCTCCGCGTGGAGCTCGAGGACGGCGGCCTCGACCAGGGGGTCGCCGGCGGCCCGTGCCAGATCCCGCGCGCGATCGAAGAACGGGGATGCCTCCCGCCAGGCCGTCGAGGCCGCCAGATGCTGGCCCGCCTTCACGCAGAACCAGGCGCCGGCCCGGCTCTCGTTCCGCGCGGCGAGAGCGTCGGCGATCCGGCCCCATCGAGCGGCGGCGGCCGGGGGCGCCTCCGGGACCGTCCGGTAGTTCCGCAGTTCGCCGGGCGCCAGTGCTGGCCTGCCGGTGATCCCCCACGGACCGGGTACGAGATCGACGGCGAGCTCGCCGCCCGCGCGGCGCAGCCTCAACCGCACCGGGCCACGGTCCGACTGCTCGATCTCGACCTCCCGCAGGTCGAACGGATCGGCGAGCCGGCCCGCGACGACGGCTCCGCCGGGCGCGGTGCGCTCCCAGGCGACGAGCTGGTCGCCGGCGCGCACCCCGGCCCGGGCCGCGGCGAACGCCGACGGCACCTCCTCGACGACCACCCCGATCTCCAGGGCGGGGACCTGCTCCCCCGGCGGCCCGCCGGGCGAGCAGCCGCCGAAAGCCAGCGTCCATGCCACGAGCGGCAGCCAGCAGCGGGGAGGCACGCCGGCCATCCTACCGCCCTCGTCCCGGCCGCCCGAGGTCGCGGGCGACTCGCCGCTGCGCCCACGACGGATCGCTCGTAGTGATCGAGCACGCCCCGCCCGCCGGCGCCGGAGCGAGCGGAGCCGCCGTGGCACATGCGCTGCACCACCGGCCGGCGAAAGGACCGCGCCGGAAGGCCGCGACGCAGCCGCTAGCGGCGAAGAGCGCGCCGGACCCGCCGTGCGACGATCCGCGGAGCCAGGGCGTTGAGCGCCAGCGCCCAGCGGGTGCGCCAGGGCACGACCGAGGGGGTGCCCTTCTCGAGCGCCCGCACGGCGGCCGTCGCGACCGCACGCGGAGGAACGGTCGAGGTGTCCCCGCCGCCGATCGCGTAGTGGGCGAGCGCGGTGCGGCCGAGGCGCCGCTGGGTCGCCGTCGGCATGTGCGGGGGCAGGAAGGCGGTCACCGTGACGCCGGTGCCGGCCAGCTCGTGGGCGAGCGCCTCGCTCCACGCCCACAGCGCGCCCTTCGAGGCGGCGTAGCCGGCGAACAGCGGCAGCGCGCCGCGGGCGCCGGCGGTGACGACGTTGAGGATCGCTCCGCGGCCGCGCTCGAGCATGCCGTCGAGGACCGCGCGGGTCAGCGCCGCCGGGGCCAGGGCGTTGGTCTCGACCATCCGCCGCCAGGAGTCGAGGTCGGCGTGGGCGAACGACTGCGCCTCGGCCCAGGCGGCGGCGTTGACCAGGACGTCGCACTCGGCGAGCCGGTCCTGGCGGACGGCGATCCAGGCGCCGACCGCACCGGGGTCGGCGAGGTCGAGCGGCGCGGCTTCGACCGCCACCCCGTGCTCGGCGGCGAGCCGCTCCGCCACCGCCTCGAGCCGCCCGGCGGCGCGGGCGACGAGGATCAGCGCGCAGCCGCGGCGCGCCAGCTCCGCGGCGATCGCCTCCCCGAGGCCCCGGCTCGCGCCGGTGACCAGGGCGAGACGGAACGCCGGCCACGGCGAGGCCGGCGGCGCCTCGCCCGGCGGCGCGCCGCCGGGCGGCCACGGTTCCCTCGCCGCCGCCGCCGGCCGGGCCGCCGGCCAAGCGACGACATGCTCGGCCAGCACCTCGAGCAGCACGTCGAGGTCCTCGTCCGCGGTGATCGCGTGGGGGGCGATCCGCAGCTCGCCGCCGCGCAGCGTGACCAGGACGTCGCGCGCGTCGAACCCGGCCTGGAGGCGCTCGCGGTCGAGCCCCGGCGGCAGGGCGACGGTGACGATCCCCGAGCGGGTCTCCGGCGGGCCGTCGTGGAGCGGCGGCAGGCCGAGGGCGGCGAGGGCGGCGCCGAGCCGCTCGCGGTGCGCCGCGATCCCCTCGAAGATCTCCTCCCACCCCGCCTCGCCCAGCAGCTCGAGGCTCCGGCCGAGCCCGGCGACGGCGGCGACGTCCGGCAGCCCGGGCTCGAGCCGGCGCGCACCGGCGCACGGCTCCAGCCTCTCGGCGTCGAACTCGCCGGCGTCGCGCGAGCTGGCCCAGCCGACCAGCGGCGCGTGCAGCTCCTCGAGCCGGCCGGCGGCGATGTAGACGAAACCGCTGCCGACCGGCCCGAGCAGCCACTTCTGGCCGCCGCAGGCGAGGAAGTCGCAGCCGCCGGCGTGGACGTCGACCGGCACCGCGCCGACCGCCTGGATGGCGTCGACCGCAACCAGGATCCCGCGCGGCCGGCAGACCCGGACCACCTCCGCGACGTCGGTGCGCCGGCCGTCGCGGTACGCGACCTCGGAGAACGCCACCAGCCGCACCCGCTCGAGGCCGCGCCCGGCGAGCTGCTCGGCGAAGGAGCGGCCCGGCTCCGGCAGCACCACCTCGGACTCGACCCCCAACCCCTCGAGGTTCTGCCAGACGTAGCGGTTGGAGGGGAACTCGTCGGCCGGGTAGAGCACGCGGTCGCCCGGCCGCCAGCGCACCGCGGCGGCGATCAGCGACAGACCGGTCGAGGTATTGCCGACGAACGCGATCTCCTCCGGCGACGCGCCGATCAGGTCCGCGACCAGCCCGCGCACCGCCTCGATCCGCGCCAGCCAGGCGGTGAAGTGGCGCGCCATCGGCTCGCACCCCTCCCGGGCGACCGCCGCCATCGCCTCGGCGCTCGGCGCCGGCAGGAGCGCGGTGGCCGCGTAGTTGAGGAAGCGGCAGGAGCGGGCGCCCGGGACGGCGGCGCGCAGCGACTCCAGGCTCATGGCGCGCGGCGCCTCCAGGTCATCGCGCCGCGGGGTCGGGCGCCGGCGGCGCGGGATCGGACGAGGGCGCGGCGGGATCGGACGGCTGCGCCGCGGCGACGGTCCCGGTGGCGCGCAGGGTGCGGTGGAGCCGCAGCACGACGGTGAGGATCCCGCCGGCGATCGTCCACCAGAGGAAGACCCACAGGAAGTCGACGCCGTATCCGAAGGTCTCCGCGGCGAACGCCGCGAACGAGGAGAGCTGGAGCGCCGCCAGCCGGTCGGTCTGCCCGACCGGGCCGACGCTCTGAGTCGGCGCGCCGGCGGTGGCGCCGACCAGGCCGCTGAAGGTGGTCAGCCACGCCATGGCCAGCGCCCCGACGCCGGGCAGCAGCCATTCCGGCCGCGCCAGCGCCAGCGCGGTCACCAGCATCACGTCGCACAGCTCGGGCGCCAGGCGGTTGACGATCTCGCCGCGCGGCGTCCCCTTGCCGTAGTGGACCGCGACCAGCCCGTCGAGGGTGCCGAGGAACATGCGCAGGAAGATCAGCGCCGCGCCGGCGAGGTAGAGCCACGGCCGGCCCTGCGCGCCCAGCCAGTAGACCGCCGCGGTCGCCGCGCCCACCGGCAGCAGGCTCCAACTGATCGCGTTCGGTTCGACGTTCGCGAAGACCGGCAGCACGCCGCGGATCAGCCGGCGGACGCCGTGCTTGAGGTTGTAGAGCCCGAGGTCCATCGGTTTCCCTCCTGGGCCGCTAGCCCTTGCGGGCGCGCGTCACCGAGTAGTAGCCGCCGGGGTCGGCGAGGGATCGTTCGACCCGGAAGCCGGCCTCGGCGAGCCAGCCCTCGATCTCCGCCGCCGGCCGCATGCGCATGGTCAGCGGCTGCCGGTCGAAGCCGGTGAAGACCCCCGTGACCATCGCCAGGTCGGGATGCGAGGTCTGGTTGGTGAGGACCATCTCGCCCGGCGAGTCGAGCACGTCGCAGACGATCGAGAACGAGCGGCGGACCGCGTCGTCGTCGCCGATCCAGTCGTAGAAGCCGGAGGCGACGACCAGGTTGGGCCGGGGCTCGATCGCCGCCAGCTCGCCGGCCGCGAACGCGTCGCCGCGCTGGTAGCGCACGCGGCCGGCGAGTCCCCGGCGCGCCGCCTCGGCCTCGCCCTCACGCAGCCAGCGCTCGTCGAGGTCGCGGCAGACGGCGCGGACGTCGTCGCCGCCGGCTTCCTCCACCACCGAGAGCACGTAGAGCGCCGGGCCGGAGGCGATGTCGACCAGCGACACCGGGCGGCCGGCGCGGCGCAGCTCGGCGATCGCCTCGAGCAGCAGCGTCTCGAGGTTGCGCCGCCGCGCCCGCACCGCCTCCCAGCCCGGGTGCTCGAGGAAGCGGCGGTCGATCCAGCGCCCGAGCACGGTCTTGCCGGAGGGCCGGTTGCGGTAGACGTAGTCGACCATCTTGCCCGAGGTCAGCCCGTGCTCGAGGCACAGGCGCGTGCCGTCGCTCAGCCGCCCGACGGTGCGCACGAACAGACGCATCACGGCGATGCGGATACGGTCGATCGCGCTCATTCGGTCCTCCCGACGGCATCCCGTCCGATCGCCTGCCCCGGCGCCGCGGCGGCCGCCCCGTCCTCGACGCCCCGACCCTCCGCCAGCGCCCGCACCGCCCGCTCGACCTCGGCGGTGACGTGCACTTGACCGTTGCGGTCCGCCGGCACGTCGGCGAACGTCCGCGGGGCGCCGATCGTCACCCGCACCCGCAGCGGCCGCGGGAACCTCGAGCCCTTGGGCCAGGCGCGGCGGGCGCCCTCGATGAACGCCGGCACGACCGGCAGGTCGGTCCCCGCCGCCAGGATCCCGATGCCGCGCTTGAACGCCTGAATCCGCCCGTCGAGCGAGCGCGTCCCCTCGGGGAACATGATCAGCGCGCCGCGGCCGACCCGCAGCACGTCGGCGCACAGCTCGAGGCTCGAGCGGTCGCGCGCCTTGCGGTCGAACGGCAAGGCGTTGAGGAACACCGCCGAGAACAGGCTCCGCCACAGCGAGGAGAAGAAGTAGTCGCGGGCTGCGACTGCGAAGGTGCGGTCGACCGCCGACAGCGGCAACGCCGCGGCCAGGCCGACCGCGTCGAGGTGGCTCGAGTGGTTGGCGACCAGGACGAAGCGGCCGTCCGCCGGCAGGTGCTCGCGCCCGGCCACGCGCAGCCGGAAGTAGAGCCGCAGCCAGACCCGCACGCTCAAGTTCCAGACCAGCCGCAGCACGCTCTGCGCCGGATCCGACGCCCGCGGAAAGACCGTGAGCTGCTCGGCGAGGCTAAGCCCGAGCGTCGGATCGGGGCGGTAGGTCCAGGCCTTCACGCCGCGAAGCCTCCGCGCACGAAGTAGCGGATCATGTGGAAGAACAGCGGCGCGGTGACCAGCAGGCTGTCGCAGCGGTCGAGCAGGCCGCCGTGGCCGGGGATCAGCGTCCCCATGTCCTTGACCCCGACGTCGCGCTTGACGAAACTGATCGCCAGGTCGCCGAGGATGCCCCCGAAGCAGAGGATCAGCACGCTCGCGACCAGCAGGGCGGGGGTGAATCCGGGCAGCCAGCCGCGCACCCCCCAGGTGAAGGCGGCGACCACCGCCAGCGAGCCGATCGCGCCCTCGACGGTCTTGTTCGGGCTGATCCGCGGCATCAGCTTGTGGCGGCCGAACAGGCGTCCGGCAAGGTAGGCCGCGGCGTCGTTCAGCTCGGTGCCGACGATCAGGAACAGCGCGTAGGCGATCCAGTCGCGGTGGTTGGCGAGGAAGGCGAGGTGGGCCGGCATCCAGCCGAGGTAGACGAGCGCGACGACGCTCAGACCGACGCGCTGGATCATCCCTTCGTACTGGTCGCGGAACGACGGCAGCATGAACAGGGTGAGGATGCCGTAGACCGGCATCGCGACGAAGAAGCCGTAGCGGCCGATCAGCGCCGACCAGAACAGCGCGATCACCCACAAGCAGACCACCAGCACGAAGGCGCGATCCTCGTAGAGCCCGGTGGCGCGCGAGAACTCGCGCACGAAGAGCAGGGCGAGCAGCCCGACGAGCGCGATGAACGGCCGCCTGCCGAGCCCGACCGAGAGGAAGATCAGCGGGCCCATGACCAGCCACGCCCGGTAGGCGATCCAGGTCTTGTGCACCGCGTCCCGCTCGCCCAGCGGGCTGAGCTTGAGGGCGAGGAGCACCAGCCCGTACACGACCAGGACGACCGCCACGACCCGCAGATAGAAGAGGTAGGCGGGATCGGCGACGCTCGGGAACCAGGTGCTCATAGCGGGTCGATGCCGCCGCGAGCCTAGCACCTGAGGCGATTCGATTCAGCAGCCGCTAATCCGCCGCTAATCCGCCGCCGATCCGCCGCCGATCCGCCGCGACTCCGTCGCCAGGCTCCACGCCTGCAGGTCGCCAGACTCGAAGCCGTCGGCGAAGTTCAGGTCCTCGCAGGCGTCGCCCGTGAAGTCCCCGTCGGTGTCCTCCTGGCACGGGTTGTAGACGGTCGGGCAGTTGTCGCACAGGTCACCGACGCCGTCGCCGTCGAGGTCCTCCTGAAACGGGTTGAAGCCGTCGATGCAGTTGTCGACGTCGTCGGGGACACCGTCGAGATCGAAGTCCCCGGCGGGCCTGCCGGCCGGTGCGACGGAGTGCCCCGCGAACGGCGCTCCCTGTTCGGTCAGCACCTTCTTCTGCGGCAGCGGCGGCACCTCGTTGCACGCCGTGTCGCACGACAGGTCGCGGACCCCGGCGGCGAAGTCGGAGGTGCCCGGGAGCGGCGGGTCGGGGACGCCGTCGCAGTCGCCGTCGGTCAGAGCGCCGGCCTCGACGCGGACCAGGTCGAGCAGGGCGTCCGCCTCCCCCACCCAGCGGGCGCCGACGAAGGTGAGGACGATCTCCGGCGCCGGGTCGAGCGTGCGCACGGCGCCATCGAGCTCGCGGATGAAGACCAGCTTCGGCCGCACCGGCAGGACCGTCGCGCAGCGGCCGGCGAAGCCGCCGGTCGCCGGGCACTGCCGGGTACAGGTCATCTCGCCCACGGGCTGCGGCAAGGTCTCCGACAGGCAGGCTTTGACGTCCCACAGCTCGGGTTCCTGACCGCCGTTGTAGCTGACCTGGATCGCGTTCGCGCTCCCCAGGTTCATCGCGACGATCTGGATCGGGACCGTCGCCGCGCTGCCGGGCAACGGCAGGGTCGCCGGCTCGAGCCGTTCGACCACGGTGTCGGCCGGGAAGATCGAGGGCGAGCCCGGCGGTCCGAGATTGGGCAGCGGCTCGCCGAAAAAGTTCACCCGGCCGTCGAAGGGATCCGAGCCGGGGCCGAAGAAGTCCTCCGGGATCGGGGCCCCCGAAAAGTCGTGGAAGGTCTGGCCGTTCGAGGGCGTGCTCCAGGCGTCGATGCCGGGCTCGATGGTGTCGTCGCCGGCGCGCAGCGGCACGGCGGCGATCAGCAGCAGGGACAACAGAAACGTCCAGCAGCGGGCTTGTTTCAAGACATGTCCTCCTCTCTCCCGGGGAATGCGGAAAAACCGGGCCGGCCACCACATCCGCCGCGCGCGGCTATACTTTTTTCGTTCACCGTCTTGGAGCGCAGGTGGAGCCGCGCAACGCAGAGGAGATCACCGGCCTGCTCGCCGCCTACGGCGACGGGGACGCCTCCGCGCTCGACGCCCTGGTGCCGCGGGTCTACGAGGCGCTGCACGGCATCGCCCGCCGGCACCTGCGCAGGGAGCGCTCCGGCCACACCCTCGACACCACGGCGCTGGTCCACGAGGCCTACCTGGCGCTCGCCGGGCAGAGCGCCGTCGCGGCCGAGAACCGCCTCCACTTCTTCGCCATCGCCTCGCGGCTGATGCGCAACATCCTGGTCGACCACGCCCGCGGCCGCGCGGCGCGCAAGCGCGGCGGCGGGCTGATCAGGACCTCGCTCGACGGCCGCGAGATCGCGGTCGCGGAGCGCGCCGAGGAGCTGCTCGCGCTCGATGAGGCGCTCGACCGGCTGGCCGGCCTCGACGAGCGCATGGCCCGGGTCGTCGAGGTCCGCTTCTTCGGCGGCCTGACCCTCGAGGAGACCGCCGATCTGCTCGAGGTGTCGACCATGACCGTCACCCGCGACTGGCAGAAGGCCAAGACCTGGCTGCACCGGTTCCTGCACGAGGACGGCACCGCCGAGCCGGAGCGGCCAGCGAGTGCCGGGCGATGAGCGGCCGCTGGCACGACCTCGACCGCCTGCTCGGCCGCGCCCTCGACCTGCCTCCCGAGGACCGCGCCGGGTTCGTCGCCGGGCTCGAGGACGGCGACGCCGAGCTACGCGCCGAGCTGGAGGCGCTGCTGGCGAGCCACGGGCGGGCGGCGACCTTCCTCGAGGAGCCGCTCGCCGGCTACGCGGCGCCGCTGCTCGACGACCTCGACGCGGCCGGCGACGACCTCTCGCCGGCCGCGCTCGAGGGGACGCGGATCGGCGCCTACCGGCTGCTGCGCTGCATCGGCGGCGGCGGCGCGGGCTGGGTCTACCTGGCGGCCCGCGACGACGAGAACTACGAGAAGTCCGTCGCGCTCAAGCTGATCCGCAGCGGACTCGACCGCTCCGACCTGCGCCGCCGCTTCCTCGCCGAACGCCAGATCCTCGCCCGGCTCGAGCACCCGGGGATCGCGCGGCTGCTCGACGGCGGCGTCGCCGAGGGCGGCCGCCCCTACCTGGTGATGGAGCTGGTCGGCGGGCTGCCGATCGACGCGTACTGCGAGCGCCACCGGCTCCCGGTGCGCCGGCGGCTGGAGCTCTTCCTCGAGGTCTGCGCGGCGGTCTCCTACGCCCACCGCAACCTGGTCGTCCACCGCGACCTCAAGCCGGGCAACATCCTGGTCGACGACGGCGGCGCGGTGAAGCTGCTCGACTTCGGCATCGCCAAGCTGCTCGCCGGCGACGAGGCCGACGACGGCGGGATGACCCGCACCGGCGTGCGCCCGATGACCCCCGACTACGCCGCCCCGGAGCAGGTGCGCGGCGAGGCGATCACCACCGCGACCGACGTCTACGCCCTCGGCGGCCTCCTCTTCCGGCTGCTCACCGGACGCCGCCCCCACCGGGTCGAGGGCCGCTCGCTCCACGCGATCGAGCGGGCGATCCTCGACGCCGAGCCCCGGCGGCCGAGCGCGGCGGTGCTCGAGCCCACCGCGGAGGACGATCCGGAGCCCGCGGCGGGAGGGTCCGACGCGGCCTTGCCGGCGAAGCCGGCGCGCCTACGCCGCGCTCTCCGGGGCGACCTCGACGCCGTCGTGCTCAAGGCGCTGCGCAAGGAGCCGGACCTGCGCTACGACTCGGTCGAGGCGCTGGCCGAGGACGTGCGGCGCCATCTCGCCGGACTGCCGGTCGCCGCGCGCAAAGGGGCGTTCGGGTACCGGGCCGGCAAGTTCGTGCGCCGCCACCGGGCCGCGGTTGCCGCGGCCGCGGCGTTCGCCGCCGTGCTGGCCGCCTGGCAGGCGACGACGCAGCTCCAGTCGCGGCGCATCGAGCGCGAGCGCGACCGCGCCGAGCGCGTCGCCGCCGTCCTGCCGGAGCTGTTCTGGAGCCTCGAGCCCGGCGAGCTGCAGGCGACCGCGGTCAGCCCGCGGGAGATGCTCGACCGCGGCCTGGCGCGGGTCGACGAGTCGCTCGCCGCCGAGCCGGCGATCCAGGCCCGAGTCCTCACCCTCGCCAGCGACGTCTACCTGCGCATGGACGCGTTCACCGAGGGCGAGCAGACCGCCCGGCGGGCGCTCGCGATCCGCCGCGGCCTAGGCGACGAGGAGAGCCCCGAGGTCGCCGCCGGCCTCGCCCTGCTCGCCCAGGCGATCGAGCGCCAGGGTCGCTACGACGAGGCCGGACCGCTCCACCGCGAGGCGCTGGCGATGCGCCGCGCGCTGTTCGGCGACCGCCACCCCGAGGTCGCCCACAGCCTCCACAACTACGCGCTCTGGCTCGAGACCACCGGCGACCGCGAGGGCGCGGCGCGCCACTACCGCGAGGCGCTGGCGATCCGCCGCGCGACGATCGGGGACTCGCGCGACACCGCCTACACCCTGAGCAACCTCGCGATCGTCCTCTACTACCTGCAGGAGCTGCCCGAGGCCGAGAAACACGCGGTCGAAGCGCTCGAGATGCGCCGGCGGGCGCTCGGCGAGGAGCATCCCGACATCGCCCAGAGCTACCAGATCCTCGGCACCTTCGCCGAGGCGGACGGCGAGCTGGAGCGCGCGGCCGGGATGTACGAGGCGTCGGTGGCGCTGAGCCGGCGGGCCAAGGGGCCGGCGCACCAGGACGTCGCGTTCGCCCTCAACTCCCTCGGCTGGGTGCGCCGCCGCCAGGGGCGCTACCTCGAGGCCGGCGACGCCTTCGACCGGGCTTACGACATCTTCCGCAAGGCCAACGGCAAGGAGCACGAGACGACCGCGATGGCGCGCCACAACCTCGGCCTCGCGATCTGGGACATCGGCGACCGGCCGCAGGGGAGACAGCTCGCGCTCGACGGCTACCAGGGCCTGCGCCGCGCCCTCGGCGACGACCACCCGATCACCCGCGCCGCGCGCGAGCGGGTGGAGGCGCTCGGCGGTGGGGTCCCGGCGGCCGGGGCTCAGGGAGCCGACGGCGGCGGCGAGGGCTGATCGCCGGGATCGCCGCGGTCGCGGCGATCGCCGGGATGCCGGGCCGGCGCGTCGCCGGAACCTCCCGGCCGCTCGCCGCCGGCCGCCGCGGTGTCGCGGATCCAGCCGCCGATCAGCTCGAGGGCGGCCGGAGCCATGGTCTCCTCGATCGCGCCGTACTCGAGCGGGTGACCGGTCCTCGCGGTCTGCGGGGCGCCCCCGCCCGGGGTGGCTCCCGGCTCCTGGCCGGCGGCGGTCCCCGTGGCGATCGAGAGTGCGAAAGAGACGGCCAGGATCGAAGCGCGGTTCGGATGTCGCATGACGCCTCCTCGAGGATCTGACGGTGGACTCCCGCTGCCTACGCGGGAGCCCCGCCGTCCCTTCCCTGCGCGGCCGGCGCGCTACACTCCGCGCCGAACCTCGACGGACGAGCGCACCACGATGGACGAGAGCGGCCTCCTCGCCTGGACCGAGTACGTCAAGCTGACCGTCGGCCTGTTCGCGATCTCGACGCCGCTGGCCGCGGTGCCGATCTACCTGACCCTGACCCGCGACCTCGCCGTCCCGCTGCGCCGGCGGGTGGCGACGATCTCGGCGGGCGCCTACCTGCTGACGCTCGGTCTGTTCGCGGTCTTCGGCGACGAGATCCTCGCCTTCTTCGGCATCACGCTGGAGGCGTTCAAGGTCGCCGGCGGGCTGCTGCTGGTGCTCAGCGCGCTGCGCATGATGCGCCCCGGCGCCGCCGCTTCGGCCGCGCCGCCGGAGGCATCGCACTCGAGCGCCGCCGGCCTCGCCGTGGTGCCGCTGACCATCCCGATCCTCGCCGGCCCCGGCGCGATCACCATGATCGTCGTCTCCACCCACGACCAGGGCGCCGCCCACGAGATCTGGATGGCCGCGGCGATCGCGGCGGTGGCGGCGATCATCCTCGGCCTCTTCCGCCTGGCGCTGCGGATGGGCGCCCTGCTCGGCGCGACCGCGATCCAGATCCTCAACCAGGTGATGGGCCTGATCGTCGCCTCGATCGGCGCCGAGTTCCTGCTCGAAGGGCTGCGGGCGGCGTTCTGAGGGGGCCGCGGCGGCTGCCACTATGGCTGCCAGGCCTCTGGATCGGCGTACGAGTCGTCCTCGGAGTCCGGTTGGCGGGCGTATGCGCGGGCTGTTTGGCGCTCCTCGCGCATGCGCGCGAAGTAGTCGCTGGTGGCGGCGGCGACGACCGGGCTCAGGGCGAGCAGGGCGACCAGGTTGGGCAGGGCCATCAGGGCGTTGGCGACGTCGGAGAACTCGATCACGGTGTCGAGGGTGGTCACCGCGCCGAGGACGATGACGCCGCAGTAGACCAGCCGGTACCAGCGCACCGAGGCGCGGCCGAACAGGTAGTCGACGGCGCGGTCGCCGTAGTAGGACCAGGAGATCAGGGTCGAGAACGCGAACAGCGTCACCGACAGGGCGACGATGTCGGCGCCGACGCCGGAGCCGAGTCCGCGGGAGAAGGCGACCGCGGTCAGCTCGCCGGTGTCGGACGAGACGCCGGCGGCGCCGGTCGCCACGATGACCAGCGCGGTCATGCTGCAGACCACCAGGGTGTCGACGAACGGCCCGAGCATGGCCACCAGCCCCTCGCGCACCGGCTCGTCGGTCTTGGCGGCGCCGTGGATCATCGGCGCCGAGCCCATCCCCGCCTCGTTGCTGAACAGGCCCCGGGAGACCCCCGCCCGGATCACCGTGCCGAGCAGGCCGCCGCCGACCGCCTCGGGCGCGTGGAAGGCGCCGTGGAGAATCTCCCGGAAGGCGCCGGGGATGGCGCCGAGGTGGCCGGCGAGGATCCACAGACCGGTGCCGACGTAGAGCAGGCACATGAACGGGACGACCAGGGCGGCGACCCGTGCGATGCTGCGGATGCCGCCGAGGATCACCATCCCGACCACCACCGCCACCCCCACCCCGACCGCGAGGGTGTAGGCGAACGGGGGCGTGCCGGCCTCCGCGCCGCGCAGCAGGGTGTGGGTGCTCACCACCACGTTGCGAATCTGGAACATGTTGCCGATGCCGAAGGACGCCAGCGCGGTGAACACCGCGAACGCGACCGCCAGCCAGCGGAAGCGCGGCCCCATTCCCAGCTCGATGTAGTGCATCGGCCCGGCGTGGGCCTCGCCGCGCTCGTCGACCCGCCGGAAGCGCACCGCGAGCGTGCAGCTCGTGAACTTGGTCGCCATCCCGACCAGCGCGGTGATCCACATCCAGAACACCGCGCCGGGGCCGCCGGCGAGGATCGCGGCCGCCACCCCGATCACGTTGCCGGTGCCGATGGTAGCCGACAGCGCGGCGGCGAGCGCCCGGAAGTGCGGGATCTCCCCGGGGTCGTCCGGATCGTCGTACTTGCCGCGGAGGACATCGACCGCGTGGCGGAAGCCGCGGAGCTGGACGCCGCCGACCCGCACCGTCAGGTAGAGCCCGGTGCCGACCAGCAGCAGCATCAGGGGCGGGCCCCAGACCAGCCGGTCGATGGCGTCGAGCACGCGTTCGGGGGTCATGAACCGCCCTGACCGGCGCCGTCCCGGCCGCCTGGTTTACGGGGGTGAGCGCGAACGGTACCAGATCACCGGCCGCCCGACGGCCCGCACCTGGACCCGGGGGCGTGGCCGGTCAGCGCGGCGCCAGCACGCAGTCGCCGCTGCCGGTGTCGACCTCGATCCGGGTGTGCATGTCGCCGCGCTCGGCGCCGACGATCCGGCGGCCGCTGCGGATCCAGCGCACGTCGTCGTAGCGGACGTCGAGGTCGCCGCTGCCCTGGTCGGCGGTGAGCCGGAAGGTGGCGTCGGCGAAGCTGTAGATCTCGACGTCGCCCGAGCCGGTGTCGGCGGTCACCGAGCGCGCCCAGTTGAGCGGGCTCTCGATCGTGATGTCTCCCGACCCGGTGTCGAAGTGCATGGTCTCGGCGTCGACGTGATGGACGGCGATGTCGCCCGAGCCGGTGTCGACCGACAGCGAGCGGAGCCGGCCCTGCCCGACGCGCACGTCGCCGGAACCGGTGTCGACCGTGACGTCGTCGCCGCTGACCTTGCCGACGATGACGTCGCCCGAGCCGGTGTCGACGTCGGCGCTGCCGTCGACGAGATCGACCCGGACGTCGCCCGAGCCGGTGTCGACCCCGAGCGTGCCGCGGAAAGCCGCGATCCGCACGTCGCCCGAGCCGGTGTCGAGATCGAGGTCGCCGGCCAGCTCGCCGCCGTCGACCGCCCCGACGACGTTGCGCAGCGCGAGCGCGCCGCCGGGCGGCATCGTCACCCTGAGATCGGCGTAGAGCGTCGGCGTCGAGCTGGACTTGCGCGCGGTCACGGTCACCCGCCGGCCGAGGTAGCGGGTGGTGGTGTGGCTGCCCCAGCGGAAGGCGCCCTCGCGGGCGTAGTGGAACCTCGAGTGCTCGTCGACCGGGTAGGAGAGCGCCCAGCCGTCCTCGTGGCGGACCCATTCCATGCCGTCGAGCAGCCGCCGGGTCTCCTCGGCGTCGCGGCCGGCGGCGTGGATCGTCGCCTCGACCCGCACCTCGCCGGGCGGGCCGGGCTCGATCTCCATCCGCCCGGCCAGGTTGGCCAGGCGGAGACTCTCGGCCTCGGCGAGCGGGAAGGTCTGTTCGAGGAGCCGGGTCTCGGTGTCGATCGGTCCGGCGTCGATGTCGACGGTGCAGGCGAGGGCGGTGAGCATCGACAGCGCCAGGGCCAGGGCGGCCGCCGGCGCCGGGGGGCGTGCGCTGCGGGCGGGGCGGGCGGTCATCGTCTCCTCCTCTCGGTCGGTCGGGCCGGGCGGCCGGTGGGCCGGCTCCGGGCGGTCGGGGACCGCGCGGCGGCGCGGTGCCCGGGTCACACTACGGGCGGAAGTAACGGCGGGTTCCAGGACAGCGCGGGCGGCGACCCGGATCCGGCGGCGCGACCCGGCGCCGACGGCACGCCCCGGCCGGGGCCTCGGTTACACTTCGGCGACGATCCGCCGCCCGACCGCCGCCTGAAGACCCACTCGCACGATCCGAGGAGGCAGACGCATGCCGTCCCAACCCCCGATCGCCGTCCGCCCCGCAGCCGCCGCCGCTCTCGTCGCCGCCGTCTCGATCGCCTGCGCGCCGGCCGCGATGGCCGCCGCCCCTGGACCGGCGGCCGGCGCCGACACCGTGGGCGCTGCCGGCCCCGCCACCGCCTCCCCCGCCGCCGCGACCCCCGAAGTCCCGACCCGCCCGCTCGACCCCGAGACCCTGTTCGCCGAGGACGCCCGGGAGCGGGCACCGGGTGCACTCTCGTGGTCGCCGGACGGCGCCACCCTCGCCTACGTCTACCCGGGCGACGACGGCATCGAAGCGCTGTGGCTGTGGCGGCTCGCCGACGGCGAGCCGCCGCGCACCGTGCTGCGGCCGGCCGACCTGGGAGAGGAGGGCGACGAGCTGCCGCGCGGCATCGAGCCGGTGTGGCTGCCGGCGGGCGACGGCATGGTGCTCGTCCACGACGGCGACCTCTACCTGCTCCGCCCCGACCGCGAACCGCGGCTCACCCGGCTGACCGAGACCGGCGCCGACGAGTCCGACCCCAAACCCTCGCCCGACGGCACCCGCCTGGCCTTCGTCCGCGACCACGACCTCTGGCTGCTCGATTTGACGACCGCGCGCGCCGCCGCCGAGCGACGCCTGACCACCGGCGGCGAGGGGGACGTGACGCTCAACGCCGAGACCGACTGGGTCTACTGGGAGGAGATCTGGGGCCGCGACGCCGAGGCCTACTGGTGGAGCCCGGACGGCACCCGCATCGCCTTCTATCGCTTCGACGAGACTCCGGTCGCGAGCTACCCGCTGGTCGACTTCCTGCCGGTCTACCCCGAGGTCGAGTGGCAGAAGTACCCCAAGGCGGGGACCGCCAACCCGGTGGTCCGGGTCGGCGTGCTCGAGCTGGCGAGCGGCGAGACCACCTGGCTCGAGACCGGCTATGCCGAGGGCGACGGCGAGCGCGAGGATCCGTACCTCGCCCGGGTCCACTGGCGGCCGGACGGTGCCCGGGTCGCCGTCCACCGGCTCAACCGCGAGCAGGACCGGCTCGACCTGCTGCTTTGCGACCCGGCCGGAGGCACCTGCCCGGCGCTCCTCACCGAGCGCTGGCCGACCTGGGTCAACGTCGAGAAGGACTTCGCCTTCCTCGCCGGCGGCGGCTTCCTCTGGGGCTCTGAGCGCACCGGCTGGCGCCACCTCTACCGCTACGACGCCGAGGGCAACCTGGTGCGCCCGCTGACCGCGGGCGAGTGGGCGGTGACCGGGATGGAGGGGATCGACGAGGAGCGCGGCCGGGCGATCGTCACCGCCTACGGCGAGGGCGAGCTGGGCGCCCGCGGCCGGCGCGTGCTGGCGGTGCCGCTCGCCGGCGGCGAGCCGGCCGCGCTCGCCGCCGAGCCGGGCTGGAACGGCGCCGAGCCGGCGCCGGCGGGCGGCCTGTGGGTCCACTCCTGGAGCGACGCCGACACCCCGACACGGCGCACCGTGCGGAGGGCCGACGGCGCCGTCCTCGGCGAGCTGCCGGCCGAGCCGCCGCCGTACGACCTCGCCGCGCTGTCGAAGTGGCGGTTCCTCACCATCCCCGGCCCGGAGAGCTCGCCGCTGCCGGCGATGCTGCTCGAGCCGGCCGCGGCGGGCGACTCGGGCGAAGGTGGCGCCAGCGAGGGCGCCGCGGGCGCGGCCCGCCACCCGGTAATCCAGTTCCACTACGGCGGCCCCGGCTCGCAGATGGTCGCGGACCGCTGGAACCCGACCCAGGGCCTGTGGCACAAGATGATGGCGACCCGCGGCTACGGCGTCCTGGTGGTCGACAACCTCGCCTCGGCCTACTTCGGCAAGCGCGGCGAGGACCGCCAGCACCGCCGCTTCGGCCCGGTCAACCTCGCCGCCCAGCGCGCCGGGGTCGACTACCTGAAGACCCTGCCCTGGGCCGACGCCGCGCGGGTCGGCCTGTGGGGCTGGTCGGGCGGCGGCGCCAACACCCTCTACTGCCTGTTCGGAAGCCCCGGGACCTGGCGCGCCGGCATGTCCGGTGCGCCGGTCACCGACTGGCGCCTCTACGACACGATCTGGACCGAGCGTTACCTCGACCACCCCGACGACAACCCCGAGGGCTACGCCCAGTCCTCACCGGTCACCCACGCCGCCGACCTCTCCGACGCCCTCCTCGTCGTCCACGGCACCGGCGACGACAACGTCCACCCCCAGAACACCATTGCCCTCTCCGACGCCCTCATCAAGGCCGGCCGCCCCTTCGAACAGGCGATCTACCCCAAGCAGAAGCACGGCTTCCGCGGCGAGTCGCAGCGGCACTTCTACCGGCGGATGACGGAGTTCTTCGACCGGGAGCTGGGGCTCGCCCGGGGTACCGAGGGACCGTAGGACCGAGGAGCCGTCCTCACCTACCCGCCGGACTCTCGCGGCTTGCCTCGGCCGACGGCAGGCTCAGCACGAGGGTGTCGAAGGGCGCCAGGAAGCCGCGCTCGCAGGTCTCGTCGCCGGGTACGCAGAGGGCGTAGTCGCCGGCCGACATCATCGGCAGAGTCCAGGAGCCGTCCAGGCCCGGCGGCTGGCTGGTGCCGAGGAGCGACCAGTCCCTGAACAGGAGCAGCGCGAATGCGACATCACCCGCCACCAGATGACTACCTTCCAGCTAGCCCGCCGACCCGCCGCCGTCGACGACCAGGGTCCCGCCGACGTCGTCCACCGTCACTACCAGCGGCCCCTCTTGGTCGGCCGCCACCCGTAGCAGACGCGCGGCGTGGCCGGGCGGCAGGACCAGCAGGCGAAGGCTGACCGCATCGGCCGGCACCGAGAGCGTGAACTCGCCCTTCACGCCGGTGATCACGTTCTGCATCGCGATCGCTCGCGGTCTTTCGAGCTCGGGAAGGGCCAGGATGCGGGCGCCGATGACCGGTCCGCGAGCCGAGACCACACGCCCAGCCAACTCGATGCCGTCGCCGATCACCAGCTCGAGCTCGGGCGACTCCGTCAGCTCCAGGACATCCACCTCGGCCTGCGCGCTGCCGCCCGCGGTGAAGGCGCTGACCCGGTAGCGGCCCGCGGGCAGCCCCTCGAGGGAGAAGCGGCCCTCCCCGTCGGCGTCGGTGCGGCTCTTCGCGGCGCTCCCGTCGACCGGATCGATCGGCACTCGGAACGCACTGATCGGCACCCGGGCGATCCCCTCTCCGTCCTCGTTCACCACTCGGCCCGTGAGTCTCGTGTCCGGCACCTCCAGCTCGATCGCCAACGGCCCCCGCTGCGGCCTCTCGATCTCCACCGCCTCGAGGAGCTGCTCGGACCTGCTCCCGTTAAAGCCGGCCTTCACCCACCACCGGCCTTCCTCGGTCAAGGCGCCCGAGAAGACTCCCTCGGGGTCCGAGTAGAACACCATCTGCCGGGTCTGAGCCGGCTCGTCGCCTTCGGCCGGCCGCACGCGCTCAAAGGTCAGGCGCGCCCGGATCGGCTGCCCGCCCCGGGTGATCGTGCCCTCGACTGCGATCAGCGGCAGTTCCAGATCGAGCCGGAAGTCACCCGGCGGGATGGAGATCCTGCGCTCCAGCCAGTGCGAGCGGCGGCCGTCGGTGACCGTCAGCCGGTACCAGCCCGGCTGTACCTCGGTTTGCCGCCAGCAGCCGTCCTCTCCCACGGTGCCCGGCAGCGGCTGCCGCAGTTCCGTCGTTTCGGCATGCAAGACGGCCTTCCAGGTGTCGGCGGGCAGGCGAACTCCGGGAGGGACCGGCGGATCGAAGCAGACCTCGATCGCCGCCGGGCGCTGTAGCTGGAGCGGCCAGATCAACTCGGTCTCCAGTCCCGCCCGCACCTCGATCGACGTCCGCTCGGCCGGCGCCCACCCCTCGGCGTGGGAGGTCAAGCGGTAGGTGCCCGGCGCCAGGTCGCGGAACTGGAACAGCCCGGACTCGTGGAGCACCGCGGTGCGGGACAGCCGCCGAACTTGGGGATTCAACGACTCGAACGTCTCGGGGGCCAGCTCGAGCCCGACGCTTTCCGGATCCAGCTCGGGATCGGACGCCAGCTCCAGCCGGCCGAGCACGGCGGCGCCCGGCACCAGCGCCAGGCGGCCGAGATCGGTGGTCCTCCCCGCCGGCACCGGGACCTTCCAGAGGAATTCCGAGGCGAAGCCCGACGCGTGAAAGCGCAGGTCGAGATCCCCGGAAGGCAGTGCGCACGTCCACTCGCCCACCGCCCCTCGCTGGCACCGCGACTGACCGCGAAGAGCGGGCGGCTCCGGCGGCGGCTCTTCGCGCGGACGGAGCAGGATGCCCCGGCTCGTCGGCACGAAGCGCACCGTCAGCTCTTCGGGAGCCCTCTCGTTGCGCGGCACGGCGGTCCGGACGCGAACCTCGCCGGCGCGAACGAGCCGTAGGTTCGCCTCCTCACGACGGGAGTCGATGACCGTCGGCGGAAGCCAGTAGCCCGGGATGTCGGCCTCCACCTTCCACCAGCTCTCTTTCGGCAGGGGGATCTCGACGACACCTCCGCTCACGGCGACTTCCCGCACCGACGCTTCCGAGCCAGGCCGTGCTTCCGCCCCGGGACTCGCGACCCTCTGGAGACGGAGTACGCCTTCGAGCGGCACGCCGGTCTCTGCACGGGTCACGACCCACGCACAAACACAACCTCGTCGCGGGGCTCGTCGGCAAGCGCCCCCGCTGCGCCGGCGACGGCACCGAGAACGAGGACCGTCGACACCAAGCTGGGCGATCCCCTCATGGGTCAAACCCGGCCGTCGCCGGGATCCTCGCTGCACGGACCGCAGTGGGGAATGCCCCCCTCGCATTCCCCTCCTGGCTGCGCGTTGACGTGAGGGGCGCGGAGAGAGGCGAGGCCGATCATGATCGCCGCGGCTACGGCGAGGGAGCCGGGGCGCGCAGGTTCATCCACACCCTTCCTTTCATCGCTTCAGATTATATGTATACCGCAGGGTACTCCGCGCCGGCGACGGCTGTCAACCCCGCCCTATCTTCTCGCTCCGAGTGCGCCGACTACGGACGCCCGGGCCCAGCGAACCGTCGCGTCTGGGAGGCTCAGCCGCCGAACCGCCGCATCACCAGCGCCCCGTTAGTGCCGCCGAAGCCGAACGAGTTGGTGATCGCGACCTCGAGGTCGGGGGCGTCGCGGGCGACGTTGGGGACGAAGTCGAGGTCGCAGCCGTCGCCCGGGTTCTCGAGGTTGATGGTGGGGGGGAGCTTGCGGTCGCGCAGGGCGAGGGCGACGATGCCGGCCTCGAGGCCGCCGGCGGCGCCGAGCAGGTGGCCGGTGCACGATTTGGTCGAGGAGACCGCGAGGCGGCGGGCGTGGTCGCCGAAGACGCGGTGCACGGCGTGGACCTCGGCGAGGTCGCCGAGACCGGTCGAGGTGCCGTGGGCGTTGACGTAGCCGACGCTCTCGGCCGGCAGCCCGGCGTCGTCGAGCGCCAGGACCATCACCCGCGCGGCGCCGTCGCCCTCGGGATCGGGGGCCGAGATGTGGTAGGCATCGGCGCTCATCCCGTAGCCGAGGATCTCGGCGTAGATCGGGGCGCCGCGGCGGCGCGCGGACTCGAGCTCCTCGAGGATCAGGATGCCCGCGCCCTCGCCGATGACGAAGCCGTCGCGATCGCGGTCCCAGGGCCTCGACGCGCGCTCGGGCTCGTCGTTGCGGGTGGAGAGAGCGCGCATGGCCGCGAAGCCGGCCACCGACAGCTCGCAGATCACCGCCTCGCTGCCGCCCGCGATCATCGCGTCGGCGCGGCCGCTCTGGACCTCGCGGAAGGCGTCGCCGACCGCGTGCAGGCCGGTGGTGCAGGCGGTGCACGGCGCGGTGTTCGGGCCCTTGGCGCCGGTGCGGATCGACACCTGACCGGCCGCCATGTTGACGATCAGACCGGGGATGAAGAACGGTGAGACGCGGTCCGGGCCGCGCTCGACCAGGGTCCGGTCCATCTGCTCGATCAGCGGCAGGCCGCCGATGCCCGAGCCGATGATCACCCCCACCCGCTCGGCGTTGCCGCCGTCGATCACGAGGCCCGAGTCCTCGAGCGCGAAGCCGGCGGCGGCGATCGCGTAGTGGATGAAGGTGTCGCTCTTCTTGATCTCCTTCTTCTCGACGTAGTCCCCGGGGTCGAACCCCTCGACCTCGGCCGCGATCCGGGTCGGGAAGCGCGAGGCGTCGAAGCGGGTGATCGGGCCGACGCCGCTCTCACCGGCGAGCAGCGCCCGCCAGGTCGGCTCGGTGCCGATCCCGACGGGCGAGATCAGCCCGACACCGGTGACTACCACTCGGCGGCGAGAACTCACGGTAAGGCTCGTCGGGTGCTCTGGGAGGGCGGAGGGGGGGCGCCTAGTTGTCGTCCTGGGAGGAAGCGGCGTGCTCGTCGATGTAGCTGACCGCGTCGCGTACGGTCGAGATCTTCTCGGCGTCCTCGTCGGGGATCTCGATCCCGAACTCCTCCTCGAACGCCATCACCAGCTCGACGATGTCGAGCGAATCCGCCCCCAGGTCGTCGGTGAAGCTGGCCTCGAGCGTGACCTCGTCCTCCTCGACGCCGAGCTGCTCGACGATGATCCCCTTGACCTTCTCTGCGGTTGCCATGCCGTCCCTCCTTTGGTCGGTCGACTGCCCAAACCCGACGGTTTCTAGCATGAAAGCCCGGCCGTGTCCAAGCTCGGCGGGACACCCGGACCTCGCTCAGATATACAGCCCTCCGGAGACGTTGAGGGTGGTCCCGGTGATGTAGCCGGCCTCGTCGGAGGCGAGGAACGCGACCGCCGCGGCGACCTCGGTCGACCTGCCGATGCGCCGGAGCGGGATGCTCGCGGTCAGCTCTTTGCGCACGTCCTCGGGCAGCCGTCCGGTCATCGTGGTGTCGATGTACCCGGGCGCCACCACGTTGACCGTGATGTTGCGGCTCCCCAGCTCGCGCGCCAGCGACTTGGTGAAGCCGACCAGCCCGGCCTTCGAGGCGGCGTAGTTGGCCTGGCCGGCGTTGCCCATCAGCCCGACCACCGACGACACAGAGATCACCCGCCCCCAGCGCCGGCGGATCATGCCGCGCACCAGCGACCGGGTGACCGCGAAGGCGCCGGTCAGGTTGGTGGTCAGCACCCGCTGCCACTCGTCGAGGGTCATCCGCGCGAACAGGTTGTCGGCGGTGATGCCGGCGTTGTTGACCAGGACGTCGACCCCGGACCACTCCTCCGGCAGCTCGCCGAGCCGCACCGCGGCGGCCTCCGGCTCGGCGACGTCGAGGGTGAAGGCGAGCGCCTCGCCGCCGGACTCGGCGATCTCCCCGGCGAGCGCGGAGAGCTTCTCCTGGTTGCGGGCGGCGAGCACCACCCGGGCGCCGTCGGCGGCCAGGCGCCGCGCGATCGCCTCTCCGATCCCCTGCGACGCGCCGGTGATGAGCGCCGTCCGCCTCGTCGTTTCTCTCAGGGGGGCTGTTGCAGCCCCCCTCCCCGCAGGAGCGCGGTCCTGCGGGGACCCCTCCCCCGAGTCGGCGGCTCCGCCGCCGCGCGCCTGTGGGCGCGTATCCGTCGCCATCGTCTTCATCTTAGTCTCCATCCAGCGTCGGCGAGTGCCGGTCGAGCAGCTCGGCCAGGGCGTCGGGCTCGTCGAGGCTGGCCTGGACGCTGCCCGGGGCGATGCGCCGGATCAGCGCGCACAGGACCTTGCCCGGGCCGACCTCGACGAAGGACTCGATCCGCAGCTCGCCGGCCATCCGCTCGATCGACTCGACCCAGCGCACCGGCGAGTCGATCTGGCGCACCAGGGCGTCGCGCGCAGCCTCGCCGCTGGTCACCGGAACGGCGTCGGCGTTGACCACCACCGGGAAGGCCGGATCCTCGAAGCGGGTGCCGGCGAGCAGCTCCGCCATCGCCTCGCGCGCCGGGCGCATCAGCGGCGTGTGGAACGGCGCCGATACCGGCAGCCGCACCGCCTTCCTGGCGCCGCGCGCGCCAGCCAGCGCGATCGCCCGCTCGACCGCCGGGGCGTGACCGGCGATGACGGTCTGGCCGGGGGCGTTGAAATTAGCCACTGCGCAGATCTGGCCGCCGGCGGCCTCGGCGGCGACCTCCTGCACCGCCGCGGCATCGAGGCCGAGGATCGCCGCCATCGCGCCCTCGCCCTCGGGCACCGCCTCCTGCATCAGCTCGCCGCGCCGGCGCACCAGGGCGAGGGCGTCGCCGTAGTCGAGCGCGCCCGCGGCGACCAGGGCCGAGTACTCGCCCAGGCTGTGGCCGGCGGCCGCCGCCGGGCGCGCCCCGGCGGCCTCGAGGACGCGCAGGATCGCGACCGAGGTGGCGAGCAGCGCCGGCTGGGTGTTGGCGGTCCGCCGCAGCTCCTCCTCGGGGCCCTCCCAGCAGAGCGTCGAGAGCGCGAAGCCGAGCCGGTCGTCGGCCTCCTCGAACGCCGCCCGCGCCTCCGGGTGCCGCTCCGCCCAGGCGCGGCCCATGCCGACCTTCTGCGAGCCCTGGCCCGGGAAGACCCAGGCCGGAAGCGTGTCCGTCGCCTCCGGGTTCGCCATCACACCGCCGACCGCTGGATGCCCAGCAGCCGCTCCTCCTGGCTGTGCAGCTCGGCAACCTTGTCGCGGATCTTGTGGTGCAGCTCGGCGGCGACGAACTCGACCGCGCGCAGGATCGAGTTGTGCATCGCGCGGGCGTTGGAGCGGCCGTGGCCGATGAAGCAACCGCCCTCGACGCCGAGCAGCGGCGCGGCGCCGTACTCGCGGTAGTCGGTGCGCCGGCGCAGGTTGTCGAACGCCGGCTTGGCGAGCAGGTAGCCGAGGCGGGTGCGGGTGGTGCGCCTCAGCTCCTCGCGCAGCATGCGGCCGAGCCAGAACGCCAGCGCCTCGGCGGACTTGAGCACGATGTTGCCGACGAAGCCGTCGCAGACCACCACGTCGACCGAGCCGTTGAAGACGTCCTGACCCTCGACGTTGCCGACGAAGTGGAGCCCCGTGGTCTTGAGCACCCGGTGGACCTCGCGCGTCTGGCCGCTCCCCTTGCCCTCCTCCTCGCCCACCGACAACAGGCCGATGCGGGGCTTGCGGGTGCCGAGCACCTCCTGGGCGTAGAAGTGGCCCATCACCGCGAACTGGCGCAGCAGTTCGGGGCGGGCGTCGACGTTGGCGCCGACGTCGAGGATCACCGCGCGGCCGGCGGTCGAGGGCGAGGGGATCACAGCGGTGAGCGCGGGGCGATCGACGCCGGCGATGGTGCCGATCACCACCTTGGCGACGCTCATCGCGGCACCGGTGTTGCCGCAGGTGACCATCGCCTGGGCGTGACCGTCCTTGACCAGCTCGGCGCACAGCCGCAGCGACGACCGCCTCTTGCGCCGCAGCGGCGTGACCGCCGGGTCGCCCATCTCGACCACCTCTTCGGCGTGCACCAGCTCGAGCCCCGGCGGCCGGCCGCCGAGCCGCTCCAGCTCCTCGCCCACCCGGTCGCGGTCGCCGACCAGCAGCACGCCGACCCCGTCCTCGGCCGCCGCACGGTGGGCGCCCGCGACCGCGGCGCGCGGCGCGTGATCTCCCCCCATGGCGTCGACGGCGATCTTCATCGGGAATCCCCGGCCCGGCGGGCGGCGGCGCCCCGGGCTCGTGCCCAGGTCGGTGGGCAGGATCGTCGAATCTTAACAGAGGGGTCCGCTGCCCATCCCGCGCCGGCGGCGTGCCGATGCGCATACACTGACGCGTCCGCCGAACCGCTCGCGGCTCCGGCCGCAGAACCTACGGGAGGCCCCGATGCCGCGATCTTCCGCCTCGCGCTTCCTCGCCCACGTGACCATACCGGCGCTCGCCCTCGCCTCCGCGCTGGCCGCCTCCGCGCTGGCCGCCTCCGCGCTGGCCGCCGCCGCGCCGCCGCCGCAGGGCTCGGAACCTGTCGACCTCGGGATGGTCACCCGCATCCGCGACGAGGGCTTCCACCGCTCGCGGGTGATGGCGACCGCCGCCGGCCTGACCGACGGCATCGGCCCGCGGCTGACCGCATCGCCAGCCGAGCGTGAGGCGGCCGAGTGGGCGCGCGGGCGGTTCGCCGACTGGGGCCTGCGGGCGTGGCTCGAGGAGTTCCCGTTCGGCGAGGGCTGGAGTTTCAGCCGCTCCGAGGTGCGCCTGGTCGCGCCGGTCGAGGCGCCGCTGGTCGCGCTGCCGCTCGCCTGGACCCCGGGCACCGAGGGCCCGGTGCGCGGCGCGGCGGTGCGGGTGAAGCTCGAGTCCGAGGAGGACCTCGAGAAGCAAAAGGGCGAGCTCTCCGGCAAGGTCGTCTTCCTCGACGAACCGCGCGAGCCGGAAGGTCCCGACGACGACGAGCGCGAGGAGTTCCGGCGCTACGACGACGACGAGCTGGCCGAGATCGAGAGTTTCGACGTCCCGGTCGGTGAGCGGCGGCCGGACTGGGTCGAGCGCGCCAGGAAGCGCCGCGAGCTGGCCGAGAAGCGCAACCGCTTCCTGATCGACGAGGGGGTCGTGGCGACCGTCGAGCTGTCGTCGCGCGACCACGGCATCGTTCGGCTCGGCGCCGGCGGCTCGCGCGGCGAGACCGGGCGCAGCCGCGGCGTGCCGGCGCTGACGATGGCGGCCGAGCACTACCGCCGGGTGCTCCGGCTGCTCGACGCCGGCACCGCGGTCGAGCTGGAGATCGACGTCGAGGCGACCTTCCACCAGGGCGAGCGGCCGGGCCACAACGTGCTCGCCGAGATCCCGGGCGGCGACCTCGCCGGCGAGGTGGTGCTCGCCGGCGCCCACCTCGACTCCTGGCACGCCGGCACCGGCGCCACCGACAACGCCGCCGGCTGCGCGGTGGTGATGGAGGCGGCGCGGATCCTGAAGGCGCTCGGCGTCGAGCCGCGGCGGACCCTCCGGTTCGCGCTCTGGAGCGGTGAGGAGCAGGGCCTGCTCGGCTCGCGCGCCTACGTCGAGGAGCACCTGGCGACCCGCCCGGATCCGACCGATCCCGACGAGCTGGCGCTGCCCCGCCGGCTGCGGAAGCCGACCTGGCCGATCGAGCCGAAGCCCGACCACGCCCGCTTCTCCGGCTACTTCAACCTCGACAACGGCGGCGGCAAAACCCGCGGCGTGTGGGCGCAGGAGAACGCCGCGGCGGTGCCGATCTTCGAGGCCTGGCTGCAACCGTTCGCCGACCTCGGCGCGACCACGGTCACCCTCGAGAACACCTCGGGCACCGACCACCTGCCGTTCGACCGCGCCGGCCTCCCCGGCTTCCAGTTCATCCAGGACGGCCTCGACTACTGGAGCCGCACCCACCACACCCACCTCGACACCTACGACCACCTGCGCGAGGCCGACCTCAAGCAGTCCGCGGTGGTCCTCGCCTCGTTCCTCTACCACGCCGCCATGCGCGACCGGCCGCTGCCGCGCAAGCCGATGCCGCAGCGGCCGCCGGACGACGGCGAGGACTGAGAGCCTCTGACCGCGTCCGGCCTGCCGCGGCCGGGTCAGCGTCGTTCGGAGGCCTGTGTTACCGGACTCGGCCGGAGCTCGCCGGCCGCGAGGTCGGCGAGGATCGCGTCCGCGATCGCCTGCGCCATCAGGTCGTTGCCGAGCGGGTTGAGGTGGCAGCAGTCGTCGAGGTAGAGCGTCCGGCGCTCCTCGGCGAAGAGGTCGGTGAGGTCGTGGAACTCGACGCCGCGCGCGGCCAGCCGGGCGCCCGCCGCACGCAGCACCGGGTAGCCCTGCCGGGCCGGCCGCCGGTAGACCTGGTCGCGGTTGTAGGCGATCCGGCGCTCCTGCGGCGTCAGCGGCTTGGAGTCGGGCACGTACTGGTTGGGCTGGAGGAAGTGGTAGTAGGGCACGCCGGCGCCGGTGGCGAGGCCGCGCATCGCCAGCGACGAGCGCTCCCACACCGCCACCAGGTCGTCGATCGCCTGCTCCTTGCTCGCCGCCTGGTAGGCCGGGCCGTGAGCGACGTAGAGGTCGCTGCCGGTGCCGTAATCGAGCAGGCGCTGGTGGACTTCGCCGGCCACCCCGGCAAGGCGGCGGTCGCGCCAGCGCCAGAGCAGGTTCCAGGTGACGCTGCGCCGCAGCACCGGGCGGCTGAAGCGCTCCGCCAGCTCGGCGCGCCGCCGCTCGAGGTAGGAGGCCTCGCCGATCAGCCGCCGGAACGCCGGATCGACCGCCGCCCCCCGCACCCGGTGCTCCCAGGCTCGCGGGTAGAACGGGTTGACGCCGCCGTCGAGGTTCTCGACCCGCGGCAGGGTGATCTCGTTGAAGCCGTCGAGGTTGATCACCAGGTCGGGCGCCTCGCCGCGGGCGAGCAGCCAGGCGAGGGTCATGAGCTGCTGCGGCTGCTTGTAGCCGCCGTGGGCGTAGCTCTGGAGCACCACGCCGCGGGAACCGGCGAGCGGCGCCAGCGCCGGCACCAGCACACGCCGGCCCTGGAACGAGAACACCATCGCCACCGAGCCGCCGAACACCCCCACCCGCAGCGGCCGCTCCGAGGGCGGCGGCGGCTCGTCGCGGAGGACGAAGAAGCCGCTGTCGGCGATCCGCAGGTTGCGCAGATCGGGGTTCTGGGTCAGGTCGTACTCCGGCGAGTAGACGAAGCCGATGAACGGATGGATGACCTGGCCCGCGAGGTGGCCGGCCAGCCACTCGAGGCCGGCGCCGCCGGCAGCGGCGGTGCCGTTTTTCTCGGAGCCGCCGTTGCGATCGGAACCGGCCTTGCCGTCGGGTTCGACCGGTTCCACGGGCTCCGCCGGCTCCGCCGCCAGCGTCGCCGCCAGCTCCGCGCGCATCGCGAACGCCCGCTCCCAGGTGAAGAACCTCCCCTCGATCGCCCGCCATCCGATCCAGCTCGCCACCTCGAGGGTGACGGCGAGGACGGCGAGGAGCAGCAGGCAGCCGAGCGCGCGGGCCGGCCGGGTCATCCCGGACCGCCCCCGCTCATGTCGACCGGCGCGACCGAGCCCGCCTTCATACGTGGCCGCCGGGGCCGTGGTAGGCCAGCTCGCCAGCCTCGACCGCGACGTCGAGGTCGTTGCCGCGCGGCGGCAGCGGGCAGGTGGCGAAGGCGGTGAAGGCGCACGGCGGGTTGTAGGCGCGGTTGAAGTCGAGCACCATCCGGCCCTCGGCGTCGGGCACCGGCGCGTAGAGGAACCGCCCGCCGCCGTAGGTCGACTCGCCGTTGGTGGCGTCGCCGAAGACGAAGAACAGCTCGCCGTCGGAAGGCTCGCCGATCGCGTCGAGGCGGTAGGTCCGGCCGTCGAGCCGGAACACCACAACCCCGGGCGACGGCTCGTCGTAGACGGTGCCGATGATGTTGGGCACCGGGATGGTCTTGGGCTCGGTGTGCGGCTCGAAACGCGCCTCGACCCGCCACGCACGGTCGATCGGGAAGTAGTCGAGCCCCACGAAGCCGCTGCGGGCAGGGCTGTCGGGGTCCTTGACCCGCACCCCCAGCCGGCCGGCGCGGTCGATGACATAGAAGCGCAGCCCGTCGAGGCCGAGCACGGTCGGCTCGCCCGCGGCGTCGGTGGCGAGCGCCAGCTCGCGGCCCGGCGCCGCCGCGCCCGGCTCGCCGCCCGACACCACCTCGACGCCGCCGCCCCCGGGAGCGGCGCGGAAGGCGACCTCGCCGCCGGCGAGCGTGAACGTCCCGACCTCGGTCGGCGCCTTGTCGGCCGGTAGCACCACCACGGCGTCCGGCTCCGAGCCGACCGGGTTGTCGCCGTCCTCGAGCCAGGCCAGCTCGATCACCGACAGCCAGCCCTGCTCGGCGGTCAGGCCGGCGACCCGCTCGGCGCGCCAGGCCTCGATCTCCTGCCGGTGGGCGGCGGGCTCGAGGTCGTCGGGCTCCTCACCGCAGCCGGCGAGGGAGATCGCAAGGGCGGCCGGCAGGAGCAACGGGACGAGCAACGCTCCCGCACGCGAGCGGGGGATGCGCGGCTTCGGGCCGGCGGACGGCCGGTCGGCCGTGGGGACGGCCGGGGGGACGAATGAACCGGTGGCTGACATCGATGAACTCCTCGGCGCGGCATTCTGCCAGAACCTCGCCGGATCGCCGCGGCGTGGCCGCGCCCGCCCTCGCCGAGGTCGTCTGATCCTGATACGCTCCGCGCCGCCGCGCCGTCGTCCCGCCGCGGCCCCCCAAGACGATGAGCGAGTCGAACGAAGACCTCCAAGAGCTGATCGCCGACTGGGACGGCGTGGCGGTGGTCGCCCGCCACGACCGGCCGACCGGCGCGTGGATGTTCATCGCGCTGCACGACGACACCCTCGGCCGGCCGACCGGCGGCACCCGGATGAAGCCCTACCCGAGCCCCACGGCGGCTCTGCGCGACGCGATGCGGCTGGCCGAGGGGATGACCCACAAGTGGGCCGCGGTCGGCGTGCCGTTCGGCGGCGGCAAGGCGGTGATCGCGCTGCCCGGGCCTCTGCCGCCGGAAGAGCGCCGGGCGCTGCTGCTCCGCTACGGCGGGCTGGTCGACTCGCTCCACGGCTCCTTCTCCACCGGCGAGGACCTCGGCACCACCGTCGAGGACATGGCGGTGATCGCCGAGGCGACCCGCCACGTGATGGGCGCCCACGGCGGCGACGGCAAGCCGGTCGACCCCGGCCCGTTCACCGCTCGCGGCGTCTTCCGCGGCATCGCCGCCGCGGTCCACCACCTCGACGGCGGCGGCCTGGCCGGCCGCACCGTGCTGATCCAGGGCGTGGGCGACGTAGGCGCCCCGCTCGCCCGACTGCTGCGCACCGCCGGCGCCCGCCTACTGCTCGCCGATCTCGACGGCACCCGCGCCGCCGCCCTCGCCGCCGAGCTGGGCGGCGAGCCCGACTGCCGGGTGATCCCGGCGGACGAGGTCTTCGACACCGAGTGCGACGTCTACGCGCCCTGCGCCGTCGGCCAGGTCGTCAACGCCGAGACCGTCCCCCGCTTGCGCTGCCGCGCGGTCGCCGGCTCGGCCAACAACCAGCTCCGCGACCCCGCGGAGGACGCCGGCCGCCTCCACCGCCGCGGCATCCTCTACGCCCCCGACTACCTGATCAACGGCGGCGGCGCCCTCGCCTTCGGCTCGATCGAGCTGGGCGTCACCGACCCGCGCGAGCTGTTCTCGCGGGTCGAGGCGCTCGGCGATTCGCTCAGCGAGATCTTCGCCGAGGCCGCGGAGCGCGGCGAGTCGCCGCTGGCGGCGACCCACCGGCGCGTCGAGCGGGTGCTTGCGGACGGGCGGACGGTGCGGGCGGCCGCCGCGACGGTCGGGCCGTAGGCGCCGGCGGAGCGCCGGGGCGGAGATGCGCCGCGAGCTGACCGTCCTCGCAGCCGACGGCTTTCCGCTCTCGGCGGTCCTCCACGAGCCCGGCGAGGGCGCCGGCGACGGAAGCAGTGCCGGCGGTTCGCCGCCCCGCGCCGCCGTGGTCATCGCGCCCGCGATGGGGGTGCGCAAGCGCTACTACGACCCCTTCGCCGCCTACCTCGCCGGCGCCGGCTTCGCGACGCTCTGCTTCGACTACCGCGGCATCGGCGGCTCGCTGCCGGGCCGGCTGCGCGGCTTCCGCGCCCGGCTCCACGAGTGGGGCGAGGAGGACCTCGAAGGCGCGCTCGGCTGGCTCGCCGGACGCTGGCCGGGAGCGCCGCTGCTGGTCGTCTGCCACAGCGTCGGCGGCCAGGTGCTCGGGCTCGCCCCGGGCATCGACCGCGTCCGCGCCGTGCTCGCGGTGGGCGCCCAGAGCGGCTACTGGCGCTGGTGGCCCGGCGTCTGGCGCTGGGCGCTCGCCTTCTTCTGGTACTGCTGGCTGCCGGCGCTGGTGACCCTCTTCGGCTACCTGCCGATGCGGCTCGCGAGCGGAGGCGAGGACGTCCCCGCAGGCGTCGCCCGCGAGTGGGCGCGCTGGGGCCGCCACCCCGACTACGTGCTGAGCCACGCCCGCGCCCGCGGCGGCACCGGCTACGCGCACTTCGACCGCCCGCTGCGCGCCTACGGCTTCACCGACGACCTGCTCGCCCCGCCCCGCGCGGTCGAGCGGCTCCTCACCTTCTACCCCAACGCCCAAAGCGACCTGCGCATCCTCGCCCCCGCCGACCTCGGCGTGAAGGCGATCGGCCACTTCGCCCCCTTTCGCGACCGCTTCCGCGACACCCTGTGGGCCGAGTGGCGGGAGTGGCTCGAACGCGCGGCGGGCTGAGCCGGCCCACCTCATCCAAGCGGCCCGGGCGCATGGTATCGGCCCTGCATCACTAGAATCCCCCCGTGGAGACCGCCGCCCGCGCCGGGCAGTTCAGCCGCACCGACGACCTCGACCTGCTGCTGCGGGTCATGCCGGAACGGGTGCGCCGTGCGGTCGAGGGCGACCCCGAGCGCGCCGAGCTGCTCGAGATCGTGCTCGACCTCGGCCGGCCGCCCGAGGCGCGCTACCCGGGCGGCGGGCGCGACCTCGGCGCCGAGCCGGTGTCGCGCGAGGAGCTGGACGCGGTGGTCGAGCGGGTCGGGCGCTTCGGCGCCGACAACCGGGCCGGCATCGAGCGCACGCTCCACCGCATCTCGGCGCTGCGCAACCGCGACGGCGCGGTGGTCGGGCTGACCTGCCGGGTCGGGCGCGCGGTGTTCGGCACTGTCGACATCCTGCGCGACGTCATCGAGTCGGGATCGTCGATCCTGCTGCTCGGCCGGCCCGGGGTCGGCAAGACGACGCTCCTGCGCGAGGCCGCCAGGGTGCTCGCCGACGAGCTGAGCCAGCGGGTGGTGGTGGTCGACACCTCCAACGAGATCGCCGGCGACGGCGACGTGCCGCACCCCGGCATCGGCCGCGCCCGCCGCATGCAGGTGCCCTCGGTCGACGCCCAGGACACGGTGATGATCGAGGCGGTCGAGAACCACATGCCCGAGGTGATCGTGATCGACGAGATCGGCACCCGCGCCGAGGCCCTGGCGGCGCGCACGATCGCCGAGCGCGGGGTGCAGCTCATCGCCACCGCCCACGGCAACACGCTCGACAACCTGCTCCAGAACCCGACGCTCTCCGACCTGGTCGGCGGCATCCAGGCGGTCACCCTCTCCGACGAGGAGGCGCGCCGGCGGCGCACCCAGAAGACCGTCCTCGAGCGCAAGGCGCCGCCGACCTTCGACGTCCTGATCGAGATCCAGGACAAGGACGCGGTGGCGGTCCACCGCGACGTCGCCGAGGTGGTCGACCGCCTGCTGCGCGGCGACCCCTCCTCTCCCGAGGTGCGGCGGCGCACCGCCGCCGGCGGGGTCGAGATCGAGGCGCCGCCGCCCGAGCCGGCGCCGGCCTGGCCGGGAGTGGAGCGGCGGCGCGAGGAGGCCGCCGGGCCGCCGGCGCGGCCGAGCCGCATCCTGCGCGTCTTTCCCTACGCGGTCGCGCGCAGCCGGCTCGAGCACGCGGTCGACAAGCTGCGGCTGCCGGTCTACCTGGTCGACGACCCGCTCGACGCCGACGTGCTGCTGACCACCAAGGCGCAGGAGCGGCGGCGGCCCAAGCGGCTGCGCGAGGCCGAAGCTCGCGGCGCGCCGCTCCACCTGCTGCGCAGCAACACCGTGCCCCAGATGGAGAAGTTCCTGCGCTCGATGTTCCCCGAGGGCGGCCCGGCGCGCGACCGCGAGGCGGCGGTCGCCGACGCGCGCGAGGCCGCGGTCGAGGTCGTCCACGAGGGCCGCCCGGTCGAGCTGCCGCCGCGCGGCAGCCACCTCCGCCGCCTCCAGCACGAGGTCGCCACCGAGCACCACCTGCAGTCCGAGAGCCGCGGCGTCGAGCCCTACCGGCGGGTGGTGATCTACCCGCGCGGCGAGACCGGCGGGCGGTGACGGACGGGCAGGTGGGGCCAGGTCGACTCGAGCGGCGGGAATCGACGTCGATGACGCTCGCCCACAGCGATGAGCGGCCACACCCGGCGGTGCTGGCCGCCCTCGACGCCGTAGGCCTGCGCGACGTGCCGCTCGCGATCGACGCCCGCGACGAGATGCTCTCGCACCTGCTGCGCGCCCACCGGGGAGCCATCGGGGCGGCGCTGGTCGGCTACTTCCAGACCGGCTGGATGGCCGCCGGGCTGCTCCGTCGGGTGCTCGGCTGGCGGTTCGGGGAGCGCGGCCGGAGCCGCCTCCTCGATTTCGCAGGCGGCTATGGCCGGGTGAGCCGCTACTTCCGCCCAGGGGCGGAGCCGGTGCACATCACCGTGGCGGACGTCGATCCCGAGGCGGTCGAGTTCCAGCGCCGCCGGTTCGGGTTCGAGGGGTTCGTCTCGACGAGCGATCCCGACGATCTCGAGATCGAGACCCGGTTCGACGCCGTATTCGTCGCCTCGCTGTTCTCGCACCTGCCCGAGCGCCGGTTCGCCGCCTGGCTGCGCCGCCTCCAACGCCTGCTGGCCCCCGGCGGCGTGCTGGTCCTGAGCACGCACGGGCCGGACGCGATGCTGCCGGGCCGCACAATGCCCGCGGGCGGCCTCTACTTCGAGACGGCCAGCGAGAGCCGGCGCCTCTCGGGGGACGAATACGGCTCGACGTGGGTCAGCGAGGAGTTCATGGCGCAGGCGATCACCGAGGCCTCCGGCGGAGGCGCATCGTGGCGGCGCTTCCCGCGAGCCCTCTGGCACAGCCAGGACCTCTGGGTCGTCGTCCCCGAGCCGGCGGCCGACCTGTCCGCCCTCGACCTCCGCCCGGGACCGCGCGGCTACCTCGACTCCTGCTATCTGGGAGCTCCCGAGCGCCTGGTCATCTCCGGCTGGGCGGCCGAGCCGGGCGACGGCGAGGTCGAGGTCACCGTCACGGTCGATGGTGCACCACCGGCCACGGTCAAGCCGTCACGGCCGCGCCCCGACGCCCGCCCCGAGATCGGATCAGCCGCCGAGCGCGCCGGCTGGGAGCTGCGGATCGACAACCCCGAACCGTTCGCACTCACGGACCTGATCGTCGTCACCGCCGCCTCGCCCCGCGGCCGCCACGTCGTCCACGCCGGCCGCCTCGAGACCGCCGGCCTCTACCTCGACCTGCTGCGCACCGCCCGCGAAGCCGATCGCCTCCGCGACGAGCGCGAGCGCGCGGTCGCCGAGCTGCGCGGCGTCCGCACCGCCCTCGCCGTCGAGAGCCGCCGGGTCGCCGAGCTGGACGCCGCCGTCCACCGCCTCGGCTGGGAGAAGCACCTCCTCGAACAGCGCCTCGAGGCGATCGAGCGCAGCCGCTTCTGGCGGCTCCGCCGGGCCTGGTTCCGCTTCACCGGCCGGGGCGAGGAGGGTTGACCCGCGTCGGCGGGCCTCACCCACCGGCCAGCTCGGCGATCTCGGCCGGGTCGAGGTCCTCGGGGGGCAGGTAGCCGGCGAGGCGGACGGTGCCTTCGGGGTCGAGGACCACGGTGGTCGGCACGGTGGTAACGCCGTGCTCGCGGGCGAAGACGGCGGCGGGGTCCGAGTAGAGCGGGAAACCGATGCCGAGCCGCTCGCGGTAGGCGGTCAGCGCCTCGGGCGGCTCGTTGGAGATGCCGGCCACCGGCACGCCGGCCGGCTCGCCGGCGTCGAGCAGCGCCTGCCAGGCCCCGACCGCCTCGGTGCAGGCCGGGCAGTCGGGGTCGAGGAAGAGCACCACCCCGCCGTGGCCGGCGAACAGGTCGTCGCTCGCCGCCGCGGTGCCGTCCTCGGCGATCAGGGCGACAGAAGGGAAGGGATCGCCGGCGGCGAACGCGGGCGCCGGCATCGGAGGCGGCGGCTCGGGGGCTCGCCAACGCCGCACCTGGGCGCCGGTCCACAGGCCGGCGGCGGCGACCGCCAGCATCAGCGCCACGAAGCCGGCGCCGCGGAGGAGCTTGGAGCGTCGTTCCGGCGTCATCGGTTCAACCGCGGAGGAGACTGAAGCGCCGCTCGGGCGTCATCGGTTCGACATCGGCTCGACGGGTCCGCCTCGAGCCACGGCCCGCCCCGGCGAGGGCGCCGGAGCGGGCGACGGCGCGCACCCCCCGCCTCAGAGCTGATAGCCCGCCACCGTGCGCGCCGACAGCCCCCGCCGGTCGACCTCGACGTCGACCTCCCGCCAGCCGCCGCGGCGGGCCGGACCGTCGGAGTAGTAGGTCAGCAGGTACTGGCTCGACAGCTCGCGCTCGATCTGCTGGTAGATCGCGGACAGGTCCTCGCCGGAGCGGACCAGGAAGGTGCGGCCGCCGACCGCCCCGGTCAGCCGGTCGAGCCGGTCGCCGAGAGTGCGCAGCGACAGCCCCTCGGTGCGCAGTGCCTCGTTGTTGGAGACGATGACGTAGATCGGGATGCCGAGCTTGCGCGCGAACGATAGGCACGTGCGGTAGGCGAAGCTCTCGTCCTGGTCGGCGCCGTCGGCGTAGACCACCAGCGCCTTACGCCCGCTCTGACCCTGGAGCTGGACCAGCGAGAAGACGATCGACTCCCACAGCGAGGTGCGTCCGCCGGCACGCAGCCGGCCGACCGCGGCGGACACCCGGTCGAGGTCGAGGGTCGGCTCGGCGGCGAGCCGCGGGCGGTCGTCGAAGCCGACCAGGAAGGCCCGGTCGCGGCCGCTCTCGAGCGCGCCGAGGAACGCGGTCGCCGCCTCCTGCACCGCCGGCAGCTTGACGAACATGCTGGCCGACGCGTCGATCGCCAGCCCGACCGTCACCGGCAGGTCGCCGGCCTCGCCGAAGCCCGCCAGCTCCTGCGGCTGGCCGTCCTCGCGCACCGCGAAGCGCTCGCGCTCGAGGCCGCGCACCGGGCGGCCCGAGCGGTCGGAGACGACCACGAACAGCTCGACCAGGTTGACGTCGACGCGCTCGCCGCCTCCCGGCTCGTCGAGGAAGAAGACGTCCTCGGCGGCGGCGCCGTCGTCGAGGTAGGCGACCGCGCGCAGGAAGCCGCGGCGGGGGCCGTCCGGCACCGCCAGCCGGTGCCGCCACGGCGGCTCGAACAGGGTCGCCAACCGCTCGCCGTTGCGGTACAGCTCGACCCGCTGCACCCGCCGGGCGGGAGGCGCGGTGACCTCGGCGGCGACCTCGAGCGGACCCGCAGGCGGCGGCCCGGCGGGCTCGGTGATGCGCACCGAGAAGTCGCGCCCGCCCTGGTTGACCACCAGCTCGTCGCGGCCGAGCACGTCGCCTCCGGCGCCGTAGGCGAGCGCCTCGATGCGCCGCATCAGCGGCAGCCTGCCGAGGTCCAGCTCGGCCGCGAACGGCGGCCGGGTAGCCTCGGCGGCGCGGCGGCCGTCGAGGCGGAACTCGACCCGCGCCACCGCCGGGTCGCTGACCACGGTCTCGAAGCGCACCGGGCCGCGCAGCATCGGGCCGTCCGGGCGCAGCAGGTTGACCGTCTTGGGCGCCGGCAGCAGGCCGAGGCTGGCGTCGAAGAAGGTCCCCGCGCCGTCGCCCACGAGGCCGGCGGCTCCCGCGGTGACCAAGCCGGCGAGGGTGCCGCCCCAGCGGCCCGTGGCGAGGTCTTCGACCACCACCGCCACCCGGTCGGCGTCCGGTTCGAGGGCGAGCGGCAGCGTGAGGACCAGCGTGCCCGCCTCGCGGCGGGCCTCGGCGCGGCGGTGCTCGACCCGCAGCTCGCCGGCCGCGCCGACCGAGGCCACGGTCACCCGCGGTGCAGTGCCGAGGGCGGCGGTCGCGACGGGCGCTGCGGGTTGGTCGGCCTCGGCGGCGGCGCCCGCATCCGGGCCGGCCGGCTCACCGACCGCCACCCGCGCCTCCAGCCGCGCCGGCGCCGCCGGCTCGCCGGCCGGCGGTAGCTCGATGATCGCCCGCACCGCCAGCCCGCCCGGCGTCTCCTCGCCCGCGGCCAGCCGGCGGACGCGCAGCGCCGACACCGCGAGGGGCGTGGCGCCGCCGATCCAGGCCGGCGCCCGCACGCTCAGGCCGGGGCGCTCGGCGCGCACCGTGAGCGCCAGCGGCTCCGAACCCGCGGGCTGGACCGAGGCGAACTCGAGGCGCACCCGGCGGCCGAGGCGCACCAGCGCGGCGGGCAGGGCGGTCGGGTCGAGCACGGTCTCGCCGCCGGTCGCCTCGGCGAGCAGGCCGAGCGCCGCCGCCGGGTCGGCTGGCACCGGCGGCGGCGACCCGGCCTCGTCGCCGGCGTCCCGCCGCCGGCCCAGGCGGACGCTGCCGAGCACCCGGCCCTCGCCGGTCGCCGGGTCGATCTCCGCGACCGGCCGCACCCGCGGCCCGACCCGCTCGCCGCTGGCGCGCGGCGCCGCCGCCACCACCACCCAGCCGTAGGCGGCGAGCGCCCGCCCCAGCTCGCGGGTGGGCGGAGCGAGGAGCGCCGCGGCCGGCGGGGGCGGCGCCGCGGAGGGGACCGGCGGCTCAGACGGCTCCGGGAGGCCTTCCTCGCCAGGCTCGAGCGGCTCGCCGAGCGCTCCCGTCTCGCCGGATTCGTCTGCCTCGGTCGCGAGCGGATCGCCGGCCGACGGCTCGGGTGCACCGGACTCGGAGCCGCCGGGCTCGGCCGGGTCGAGCTCCGGTCCAGCGGCCGGTGAGCCCGGTTCCCGCGCTCCCGCTTGCTCCCGCTCCGCGAGCGCGCGGCGGAGGAAAGCCGCGGGGTCGAGGTCCCAGCCGTCGTTGACCAGCAACACCGCGCGCGGCCCGGGACGGCCGGCGGCGGGGCGCTCGGCGAGCCAGGCGAGCAGCTCGTCCTGGCGCACGCGCACCAGCTCGGCCTCGGCCGCCGCGGCGGCGGCGAGAGCGCGCCGGCGCGCCTCGCCGGCCGGGGCGGCGGCGAGCCCCTCGAGCGCCTCCTCGCGCGCGGCGACCAGGCGGTCCTCGCCGCGCTCGAGCAGGGCGACCCGCCCGAGCGCGGCGGCGATCTGACCGGGATCGCGGGTCGCCGGCAACAGCAGCCGGGGCTCCTCGCCGGCGGCCACGATCTCGACCCAGCCGAGCGCCGCCAGGGCGGCCGCGTGCTCCTCGAGCGCCCGCGCCACTCGGCCGATCGAGCCACCGGCCGACAGCTCGAGGTCGAGCCACAGCACCAGGCGCCAGGGCGCCGCCGGCTCCCCGGCCGACGGCCCCGCGAGCGCGAGCACCGGCCGCGGCTCGCCCCCCTCGCGAACCGCGAGATCGCCGGCGGCGAGATCGCCCGGCACCCCGCCCCGGCGGTCGAGCACCTCGACCATCACCGAGGCCGGGCGCCGGACCGCGCCCAGGGCGGCGGACGCGGGCCTCGTCTCGTCCTGCGCCCCCACCAGCATCGCCGAGTAGGGGGCGGCCGCGGCTCCAGCCCCCAGGGCGAGAAACAGCGCGAAAAAGAGCTTCTTGGAAACCGCGGACCGCGCTCGGAGCGCGCCCGGCAGGACAGCGGCGAGCAACCAGCCTTTCATGGCGTCGATTGTACCCAGATCGTCATCCACTGGCGGTCGCGAGTACCCGGACTCCGACCTCGACACCGAGTTCGAGTACGATGATGCGGCTGTGGACTTCTCCAAGGGGCGGCTGACCGCGATCATCCGGCACGGTGAGACGCACTCGATGGCATACGACCGCTTCGGCCGCGTGACCCAGGACGGCGACCCCGTCTTCGCCTACGACGAGAACGGCAACCGGACCGAGATCATGTACTTCGCCGGCCGGCCGGTGGCCGTGGCGCTATCCACCTCGGCACAGCCGACCTCCGCGGAACTGACCTTCTACAGCACCGATTACCGGCATGCCCCCTTGGTGGTAACGAACGACACTCCCGAGGTGGTCTGGGACGACGGCATCCAGCCCTTCGGCTTCGGCAAGGACGCCCTCGAGACCGACATCTTCCTGCGGCTGCCGGGCCAGTGGCAGGACAAGCTGTGGAACTCCGAAGACCTCTGGTCCAACCTGCACTACAACGTCCATCGCTGGTATCAGCACGAGACCGGCAGGTACACGCGGCCGGACCCCTATGAGGAGTGGCCGATCTTCCAGACCTACGGCTATGCGGAGCAGAACCCGGTGCTTTGGGTGGATCCCGACGGGAGGATTCCGATCCCGAATCCCTTCGGGCCGTTCTTCAAGGTCGGCTGCGTCTTCGGCGCCACCGCCCGTGCTGCGACGGGCCTCGCAGGACCTGAGGGGCCGCGTTGGGCGCACTGCATCGCGAGCTGCGAGATCACGAAATGTGGCGGCGGGAGCCTGGCTTTCAACCTCGGCATGGCCAAGGAGGGCTTCGACACGATCACTTGCCTGACTTTGACCAGGTTAGACAGGGTGGGTAGCCGCTCGAAAGACATCATCCGCGACAAGCACTGCGATAGCGCTTTCCAGAAGGAGGACCTCCAGGACAATCGCGGGATAACCTGCCCCAGAGGCGTCTCCTGCTCCGATAGGTGCGACCGTTTGAAGGGGAAGCAGGCTGCGGCTGGTCCCTTCGGGATAGTGCCCGCGCTCGATCGGGCGCTCGATGAGACTTTCGGTGCTCGCTGACTTGGCGCTTCCCCGGATACTACTACTCGCCGTTTCGTCGCTGGCGACGGTGAGCTGCGAAGGCGATATCGCAGGGAACGGGGAAGGTTGGGACTCCTACGGTCGTGCGGGTGAGTGGCCGGTGGCGAAGATCGTTCCGCTGCTTGAGTTCGGTGAGATGTCCTTTTATCCAGCGTCTGATACGAGCTGGACGGTTCTCGTGGACCTCAGTGTATTCGAAGGCTTCTGGCCGGGAATGACCGGAGACGACGCGGTGCGAGCCGTGGGGCCACCGGACCAATACCGCGAGCACGGTAGCGACCGGTACTGGATCTACCGTCGACCGGGCGCGCGTGTGATCGTGGCCGACAAAGACAAGGGATCGCTCTTCGCCGGCAGGTGGTGGCGCCTCGAGGCGCTATTCGATCCACCCGTGCCCTCCGCCGACTTGCTTCATCCGAGCGTCGTGCAAGAGCTACCGTCGAGGTCGAGGCTCACCGCGGCGATCATGACCAGCGTGACCAGCGAAAGATCTCCCGCAGCCTGGGTGTCTCTCGAGGACGGGTGGGTCACCGGCGTGGACCTCGCGCCCCGCGCCACCGCGGAGGAGTTCCGGCGTAGCCAAGACGCCGGGGGCGCCGGCAGATCCTTCGCTCAGCGTCCTCCGTCCTAGGCACGCGCTCCAGGACCTGATTTCGAGAACGGCCGCTGCAGCCCTTCCTGCCAAGACAGCCGGTCGTGGTCAAGGTTGCCGCCGGAGAGGATCACCCCGGCGCGGCGGCCGGCGGCGATGCCGCTGCCGAGCACCGCCGCCACCTGCACCGCCGCCGAGGGTTCGATCACCGCCTTGAGCCGGCTCCCAGGCGGTGCGCATGGCGTCGACGATCGCGCGCTCCTCGACAGTGACGATGCGCGACACGCACGAGCGGATGACGGCGAAGGTGCGGGGAAAGGCCGGTGCACAGGCTGTCGGCGATTCGTCGCCGAGCCCGCGGCGTCCTGCGGCAGGAGGCGGCTGGCGGCGAGCGAGCGGCGGCGGCGACCGGCCGTCGGCTCGGCCCCCATCATCTCGATCTCCCGGTCCGCGATCGAGCCGCGGCGATGGCGGTGCCGGAGAGCAAGCCGCCGCCGCCCACCGGCGCCACCAGCAGTCGAGCCCGGGGACCTCCTCGAGCAGCTCGGGCGCTGGGTGCCCTGACCGGCAACCACCCGCGGGGCGTCGAAGAGTTGATCACGGGCGCCCCGGTCTCGCGCCCTGCCGCGCGGCGGTCTCGACCCGCGCCTCCTCGGTCCCGGCGCAGGTCTCCACGCGGGCGCCGTGGGCCTCGACCGCAGCACGCTTGATCGCAGCCGCCCCCTCCGGCATCACCATGCGGGCGAGATCCCGCGCAGGCGGGCGGCGAGCGCCAGGGCGGCGCCGCGGTTGCCCGACGAGTGGGTGACCACGCCGTGCCGCGCCTGCTCGCCGGTCAGCGAGCGCACCGCATCGCCGGCGCCGGGGAACAGAAGGCGCCGGTGCGCTGGAAGCACTCGCATTTGAAGAGCACCTCGCCGCCGACGAGCTCGTCGAGCGCCTCCGAGGTCAGCACCGGCGTGCGCCGGATCCAGGGCGCGATCCGCTTGGCCGCGGCGCGCACGGCGGCGAGGTCCGGCACGACCGGAAGCGCGGCGGCGGAGGCGGCCTCGGCCGAGGGGCGGGGGTCGACCACGCCGGTTTTCTACCACGCGCGGCGACGGGGACCGCAAACCCCGAACGGGTAACATCACGCTCCCGTGCGGCCGACCACCCTCATCCCGATCGTCCTCTGCGGCGGCAGCGGCACCAGGCCCTGGCCGCTGTCGCGCGCCTCCCATCCGAAGCAGTTCCTCGACCTCGTGGGCGGCGAGGGAGAAGGAGACGGCGGCGGCTCGCTGCTCGCCCGCACCCTGCGCCGGCTGGCGCCGCTCGGCCCGCCGCGGGTGGTGGCGGTCGCCGGCACCGAGGCGCTGGCGGCGGCTGCGGTCGAGGAGGCCGGGGTCGCAACCGCCGGCTCGCTGTTCGAGCCCACCGGCAAGAACACCGCGCCGGCGGTGGCGCTCGCCTGCCACCTGCTGCTCGCCGAGGGGCGGGACGAGGAGGTGGTCGGGGTCTTCCGCGCCGACCACCTGGTGGCCGATCCCGCCGCCCTCCGCGCCGCGGTCGCCCTCGCCCCCCGCTGCGCCCGCGACGGACGGGTGGTCACCCTCGGCATCCGACCCACGCGCCCGGCCACCGGTCTCGGCTACATCGAGAGCGGCGACGAGGTGTTGGCGACCGCCGAGATCGAAGCCGAGGGAGCGGCCGGCGCGTCCCGGGGCGAGCCGCTGGCGGCGCTCGCGGCGCGCGGCTTCCGCGAGAAACCCGATCGCGCCACCGCCGAGCGCTTCCTCGCCGGGGGCGGCTTCTGGTGGAACGCCGGCATGTTCGTCTTCGCCGCGGCGGCGATGGCGGAGCGGTTCGAGCGCCACATGCCCGTGCTGTGGGAGCGGGTGCGCACGGTCGAGCCCGACCTGTCGAACCTCGACGCCGTCTACGCCGCGATCGGGCCCGAGAGCCTCGACTACGGGGTGATGGAGCGGCTCGACCAGTTCGCGGTCGTGCCCTGCGACCCCGGCCTGGAGCGACCTCGGCTCGTGGGACGAGGTGGCTCGTTCGAGATCCTGCGCGACACCGAGCGCTTCAAGTCGAAGATCCTGCGCGTCTCGCCGGGCCACCGCCTCTCCTCCCAGTCGCACCGCCGGCGCAGCGAGCACTGGGTGGTGGTCGCCGGCCGGCCGCGGCTGATCCTCGACGGCGAAGCGCGCGATCTCGCCGCCGGCGACCACGCATTCATCCCCGCCGGCGCGCCGGCGCGCACCCGCCGCCACAGGGTGCGGCCGTCGGGTTCGGCATCAAGGTGCTCAACTCGTAGAGTTCCGGTCCGGTACCGGATAGCAGCTAAGGTCGGCATGGAAGCGCTTCCCTGGTTCGACGAGCACGGAACATGGAGGAACTGATGGAGGAACTGAAAGAGGGCCAGGTCCTGCTGGTCTATCTCAGGGACGCCGGGCCGGCACAGCAGGCAGGCGTCGCCCTGGAGAGCCCTCGGCTCGAAACCCGGTTCGGAGACACCTTCCTGGTTGGGCAAGTTCCGGGCAATGAACGGGACTGGGCAGCCGGACTCGAAGTCCTCGTCAGGTTCAGCGAGGTGCAGCATCTCCTGGTCTTCGATTCGCGGAAAGACTATGAGTCCCGGGTCGAAACGATCCCAGCATACTGGGAGCTGGCGGAGGAGGCGTCGGGACGGGAGAGCTGACGGACAGGAAGAGTGCTCCGGCACTCGCAGCGACCGGAGCCTGTCGCCCTCGGCGCTCGTGTAACCCGGTGCTCGTGTAGGAGTTGGCCCGCTCCTGCAGCGAGGTCTACCCCGACCACGGCAGCCGGTCGAGGTCGACGTTGCCGCCGGAGAGGATGACGCCGACCCGGCGGCCGGTGCCCAGGCCCGTGCCGAGCAGCGCCGCCACCGGCACCGCCGCCGAGGGCTCGGTCACCACCTTGAGCCGCTCCCAGACCGTGCGCATGGCGGCGACGATCGCCTCCTCCGGAACGGTGACGATACGCGCCACCCGGGTCTGCATCACGGCCAAGGTGCGCGGGCAGATCCCGGAGCGCAGGCCGTCGGCGATGGTCGCGGGATGCTCGGCCGTGACCCGCGAGGTCGGCTCGATGCGGCCGGAGGCCAGCGAGCGTGCGGCGTCGTCGGCCGCCGCGGGCTCGGCGCCGACGGTCTCGATCGCCCGGCCCGCGGCTCCCGCGGCCGTCTCCCCTGCCGCGGCGGCGACGATCGCGGTGCCCGAGAGCAGCCCGCCGCCACCGACCGGCGCCACCAGCAGGTCGAGGTCCGGGACCTCGTCGAGCAGCTCGAGCGCGGCGGTCCCCTGGCCGGCGATCACCCGCGGGTCGTCATACGGGTGGACGAGCACCGCCCCGGTCTCGCGCTCGACGCGGGCGGCGCCCTCGATGCGCGCCTCGGGGGTGGGGGCGCAGAAGACCACCCGGCCGCCGTAGCCCTCGACCGCCGCGCGCTTGACCGCCGGCGCGCCCTGGGGCATCACCACCCAGGCCGGGATTCCGCGCTCGCGCGCCGCCAGCGCAAGCGCCGCGCCGTGGTTTCCCGAGGAGTGGGTGACCACGCCGCGGCGGGCCTCCTCTTCGGACAGCGACAGCACGGCGTTGGACGCGCCGCGGAACTTGAAGGAGCCGCTGCGCTGGAACGGCTCGCACTTGAAGTGGAGCCGGCCGCCGGCCGCCCGGTCGAGCGCCGCCGCCGAGAGCACCGGCGTGCGCCGGATCCACGGCGCGATGCGTTCCGCTGCGGCACGCACGGCGGCGACGTCGGGGATCTCGAGAGCGGCGGGCGCGGCCACGGCCACGGTTTCTACCACGGGTTCGGCGCGGGCGGTCTGGTTACCATCGCGCCGCAACCGTTCCAGCAGGCCCGACCTCCCGGACCGCCCACTGGAGACGCGGCATGGCAACCCCTCCGACCCAGGTGACGGAGCTGCTCGCGGCCTGTGGCCGCGGCGAGGAGGGAGCTTTCGACCGCCTGGTCGAGCTGGTCTACGACGAGCTGCGCCGCGTGGGGCGGGGACAGCGCTGGGGAGGCGGGGCGGCGCAGACGCTCGACACCACGGCTCTCGTCCACGAGGCCTGGCTCAAGATGGTGGGGCCATCCCCTCCCCCCGCCACTCGGGCTGAGCTTGAATTCTGAGCGCTGATCGCTCAAAATTCAGGCTATGCCGGCGATCCAGCGCAAGCAGCACCTGCGCAACATCCAACGTCTCCTCAGGGAGAACCCGGTGGTCGCCCTGCTCGGTGCGCGGCAGGTCGGAAAGACCACCCTGGCCCAGGAGGTCATGCGCAGCCAGCGCGGAGAGGCCACCCGTTTCGACCTCGAGGATCCGCGCGACCTGCGCCAGCTCGACGAGCCGACGCTGGCGCTCGAGCCGCGCCGTGGGCTGGTGGTGCTCGACGAGATCCAGCATCGCCCGGATCTCTTCACGGTCCTGCGGGTCCTGGCGGACCGGACTCCTCGCCCGGCGCGCTTCCTCGTTCTCGGCAGCGCATCTCCGGACCTGCTGCGCCAGGGCTCCGAGAGCCTCGCCGGGAGGATCGCCTTCTACGAGCTGTCCGGCTTCGACCTCGGCGAGGTCGGCGCGGAGAGCTGGCAGCGCCTGTGGTTCCGGGGCGGCTTCCCGCCTTCCTACCTGGCGCGCTCCCACCGCCAGAGCGATGAGTGGCGAGCGAGCTTCGTTCGCACCTTCCTGGAGCGCGACCTGCCGCGCCTCGGCATCGGCATCCCGACCCGCACGATGCTCGACTTCTGGAGCATGGTTTCCCACTACCACGGCCAGGTCTGGAACGCTTCCGAGCTGGGCCGCGCGTTCGGTGTCGCGCACACCACGGTGCGGCGCTACCTCGACCTGCTCACCGACACCTTCGTGGTCCGCCAGCTCCGGCCCTGGACCGAGAACATCGGCAAGCGGGTGGTGAAGTCGCCCAAGATCTACGTCGCCGACAGCGGGCTCCTCCACTCCCTACTCAACCTGCCGACGCCGCGGGATCTGCTCGGCCATCCCAAGGTCGGAGCGAGCTTCGAGGGCTTCGCCATCGAACAGGTGCTGCTGCGGCTCGGAGCTCGATCCGGCGAGTGCTACTTCTGGGCGACGCATTCCGGCGCCGAGCTCGACCTGCTCGTGGTCCGCGGCCGGAAGCGACTGGGGTTCGAGTTCAAGCGCACCGACGCTCCGAGGCTGAGCCCGGCGATGACGACCGCCCTCGACGTTCTCGACCTCGAACGGATCGACGTCGTGCACGCCGGGGCCAACGGCTACCCGCTGCACCGGAGAGTGCGTGCCGTCCCTCTGGCCAGGCTGCTCGAGGAGCTGAGGCCGCTGGCGTAGATCTTGGCATCACCCGATCCGGCGCCCCGAGTCCGACACGGCTCATCACCGCGGGGCGGTTGGCCCCGCCGCTCGCGCATCGAACGGGTAACATCCGACGTCGTGCAGCGCGGCACCCTCCTCCCGATCGTCCTCTGCGGCGGCAGCGGTACCCGGCTGTGGCCGGTGTCGCGCGCCTCGCACCCGAAGCAGTTCGCCGACCTCGCCGGCGGCGGCTCGCTGCTCGCCCGGACCCTGCGCCGGCTGGCGCCGCTCGGCCCGCCCCGGGTGGTCGCAGTGCGCGGCACCGAGGCACTGGTGGCGGCCGCGGTCACCGAGGCCGGGGTCGAGATCGGACCGTCGATCTTCGAGCCCGTGGGCCGCAACACGGCGCCGGCCGTGGCGCTCGTCTGTCACCTGCTCTGCGAAGAGGGGCGGGGCGGTGAGGCGGCCGGCGTCTTCCCGGCCGACCACCTGATCGCCGAGCCCGACCGGCTGCGCAAGGCCGTCCGGCTCGCCGCCCGCTGCGCCGCCGGCGGCCACGTCGTGACGATCGGCATCCGTCCCACCCGCCCGGTGACCGGCTACGGCTGGATCGAGACCACCGAGGAGGTGCTGGC